>JACCDP010267598.1_pt1 | contig 13901 bp, 13 predicted proteins | sample 7445841 | NCBI WGS metagenome assembly JACCDP01 (sample SAMN15323441, study PRJNA562643) | freshwater metagenome | isolation source: river surface water | place: USA:Blue River Watershed | collected 2017-08-17
ACACACACCGCCAAGCCGAGCAGCATGATCGATTCAGGGCAGAGACGGAGTTTTTGCGGTATGCGGAGCTCGTGGCACCTGAATGCGCACCCAAACTGCTCTACTCCGATCAGACAAACCAGAGTATTGTTTTGGAGCACGTCGAAGGCGAGAAATTCCAAGAGGGCTCATCGCCAAGCCCCGCGGATATCAACCAGGCAGTGGCGTTTATTAAGCGTCTCAATGCGGACCTCGAATTGGCTAGGGAGCATGTGAGCGGCGATGCTGCGGAGGGATTCCTACGCCTCACTGAGTATTTGCAAAATATTAATCAACGCATCGAAGATATGGGCTCCGAGCATCTCCCAATCCTTCTAAAGGAGGAGGCCGAGAAGGTTATCAGACGCCTGAAAGAGCGGTATGAAAGGCTGGAAGACGTCACTCAAAGACTGATCGCAGACGGGCAGTGTGATGACGCACTAGACCCCAGAGCAAGATGCGTATCGCCCAGCGACTTTGGCTTTCACAATGCCGTTTGCACGCCCTCAGGAGTAAAGCTCTTAGACTTCGAGTTCGCGGGCTGGGACGACCCGGCAAAATTGGTGGCAGACTTTGACCTACAGCCTAGAGTGCCAGTAAGGCCCAGAGTAAAGATACTCAGCGACGCGATACCCTCACTGACCAAAGAGTTTTCGGCTAGGCATTCGGTCTTATTTCCCATCCTTGAATTGAAGTGGGCGTGTATCATTCTGGCGCTTCTAAACCCAATAAGATGGGCTCAGGTACCCTGTCACACCGAAGGCGTTACACCCGAGGACGCGCTTCGCGCTAAACTGAGCGCTCAGCTTTACCATTTACCCAAGGATTAAATTTTTGGCTTACTTGGATTTGATGTCACCGCTCCACAAGGCGACCCAGCGAGACTATCTCGGTCGGGTTAACGACCCTGAGTTCCCTAAAGCCAAAGCCGCCGAATTGGCCAAAAAATGGGGTTTCGACTATTGGGATGGAGACCGCCGAATTAATTACGGTGGCTACAAATACATTCCTGGCCGCTGGGCGCCAGTGGCTAAGATGTTGATCGAACATTATGGTCTAACAAATAAAAGTAAAGTCCTTGATATTGGGTGCGGCAAAGGGTTTCAGATGTTCGAACTAACCCAGGTTCTGCCCGGAATCGAGGTTCGTGGTATCGATATCTCAGAGTACGCAATTGAGCACGCCCACCCGGAGGTGAAGCACCTGATTGATCATGGAAGCGCGTCAGAATTGCCATATCCCGACCGATCTTTCGACCTAGTTTTCTCAATAAACACTCTCCACAACCTACATAACCGTGACCTAGAACTATCTTTGAGGGAAATGGAGCGGGTAGGAAAACAGAAGTACGTTTGCGTAGAGTCCTACAGAAACGAGACTGAGAAGGCAAATCTGCTCTATTGGCAGGTGACCTGTGAGCAGTTCAATTCACCCGGGGACTGGGAGTGGTGGCTTCAGAGTACCAGGTATACAGGCGACTATTCGTTTATTTTTTTTGATTGATACTATGAAAATACAAGAATTAAACACCGAAACGTCATACGTAACAGACGCCGTGGCTCCCTCCCTTTCGACGCTTGATTTTGAGCTTCTGCGAAGGAAGTACGTCTTATCACCGAGAAAACGACACAGATTATGTTTCCATCAAAATCCGTCGGTTGACCTTCACGATATTGTCATATGCTACGACAGCACGAGTTATATTCCGCCAAACAAGCACATAGGGAAAGTAGAGTCATTACTTATTTTATCTGGAACCTTGGATTTTTACCTCTTCAACGATTTCGGTAAGGTCTACGACTACAGACGTGTCTCCACGCCCGACACTGGCCTTCCATTCTATATAAGAGTTCCCCCGAATACCTGGCACGGCTTGAGAGCCGTTGGCTCCACGCCCTGCATAATCAAGGAGACGATTTCCGGCCCCTACGATGCCAGTACGCTTGAGTGGGCCGCTTTCGCCCCAAGTGAATCGGAGGGAACTGAGACTGGATTCAGGTGGTATGACCAAATTGAGGTCGAGCGAGTTAATTCGGGTATTGTGCCTATGGAAGACGAGATCTTCCAACGTGTCAGTGAGACAGTCTTCAGAAGTAGTAGGCAGCTAGTTACGGTGAGTCTGAAACAGTTAGAGCCAATTAAAAATGCCGCTCAATGCAGTGCTCTCAGGCGAGCTCGGCTCTGTTGCCATGGCGGACCAGAGGAGAAACTACAAGAGATGTTTATCGCTTTGGCTGGCGGCGTTGATATCGAGGAGAGCATGCACATCCGAAAAGATGAGAGCCTCACGGTCATTCAGGGGTGTGGAAGGTACATTTTCCCAAACGAGGACGGATCGGAGCGAGCCTCCCATTCCTTAGCCGGACTTGAAGAGAATATTAGAAATAGCGAGAAGTTTTTTGTCAGAATTAATCGGTTTGTTCCGCACAAGATTCTAGTAGATTCCGATCTGATGCTGATTCACGAGGCAACCAGCGGCCCATTTTTAAAGGCGGATACTAGTTACCGGCTCCCAGGAGTAAGTTAACAATGAACGGATGCTTAGCATGCGGTGGTGAAGTTGGTGCCTCGTTTTTTGAGATTCCGAACCTCCCCCTCGTCGACTCGTTTTGCGCAACTCGGGAGGCTGCATTACAGGTCGCTCGCTACCGCATCGATATAGTCAAATGTAGAGTTTGTGACACCATACAAATCGACTCCCCTCCCGATACTAGCTATATTTATGAGAATTATATTTATGAGTCTAGTTCGTCACCTGATTTAGAGAGCCATTTTTCGGAATACGCTCAGTTCGTCTCGGCACTTCAAAAGGATCGAGACGGCTCAATTTTAGAGATAGGTGCAAATGACGGTCTTTTTCTAAAGTCTTTAATTAAAGCCGGTTTCCGTAATTTAGTTGCAGTTGATCCTTCTCCTCAAACATCCCTTGTTAGTTTACGCAATGTCAAGATTGTAAATAAGTTTTTTAATCATGAGACGATGGCCGGTTTTGACGATGGAAGCTTCACGACAATTATTGCGAACAACTGCTTTTCTCACATTCCGAATCTGACCGGTGTCTTAGGGCTGTGTGCAAAGCTTCTCAGCGCCGAGGGTGTGTTAATCGTTGAGGTTCAGTCAACTCTTGATTTAATTGAAGGGGCAGTTTTTGACTATATTTATCACGAGCATTATTTTTATCACACAGTAGGTTCGTTTGAGAACCTAGCAAAGTTATCCGGACTCGAGATTTTTTGTGTTAAACATGTTTCGACAAAGGGTGGCTCGTACCGTTTTCTTCTTGGGCGACCCGGAGGGCATCCCATTGACAGTTCAGTAGCGTATTGGAAGTATCGCGAGGCTGCTTGTGGTGTTAACTCCGTAGAAACATGGGCGCGGCTCGTTGAGTACCTGAAGCACATCAAAAAATCCTTAAACCGATGGATTGACAGGGCAGATTATTCGTTGCTCGGTTACGGAGCATGTGCGACCGGCACAGTATTCATGTCTTACATGGGGCTAGAGAGTAAAATTGAAGCAATTGTTGATGACAATCCGAAGCGTCAAGGGCTTTTTGCCCCCGGCACTGGTATTCCAGTTCTTTCCCTAGAGCAGGCTGAGGGGTATCGTCGTTGTCTGGTCTTGGCTTGGCGACACAGTTCTCTTATCGTGCCAAAACTCACCTTCAAGGGTCTTAGTTCTTTCGTCCCATTGCCCGTAGTTTCAATTTATGGAAATTAGTGCAATCCTCGTAGTGGGCTCCTCTGGTTTACTCGGTAGAGGTATTGCCTCTCAATTGGAAGGCTTCGGTCGCAAAGTCGTCAAGGTGTCAGCGAGGCATATCCTTGGCTTGAGCGATGCTTCGCTCGCGCTGTACCTCGGCGGAATCGTTCCAACGACACAGCCTGACCATCGATTAAGGCCTCCGCTTGGCCTTGTGATCGCACATAGGTACCGTGGCGACGACACTATTCAGGCGCTAAGTGTTGAGATGTCCATAACTCACAGGCTCGCTTGGATCCTTTCAGGAATGGTCACTCACCTCCGCGTCTTCGTGATGGGCTCAGTAACCGGAGCGTTGCTGGACTTAAAGTCACCTTTAGCGTACCACTATGCCAAAGATCTTCAAAAGAGTATCGCGAGGCAGTCATGTAGATTACAGAACGTAGAGATGAACGTCATTGAATTATCATGGTTTGAAAAGTACGATCCTACAGTTCAGACGAAAGAGTATTCTTCGGAGGTGTCCAAAATTAAGGAATCGATTGGCGCCCATAATTTTCCGGGAATTCCAGAAATTGCAGATTTCATTGATAACTTGATGAGATCTGCGATGCTCCCCCGTGGTCAGATAATTACCTTCGATGGCGGTTACTCTCTCAAACAAAGGTAACCATGACTAACTACTTTGAAAAACAATACAGGATCTTGGACGAGTGCGAATCTGAGAGGGGGCTTTATACGCTCGGTCCTATGGCTTCATTTACTTGGAATACAGATCCCAAGCGGCTTTTGTTTGTGCTTTCAAGATACAAGTTTGCCGCCAGAATGCTTGAGGGTTGCCAGAGAGTAATCGAGATTGGCTGCGGTGATGGGTTCGGATCAAGGATTGTTAGGCAGCATGTACACTCGCTTACGCTTACTGACGTTGATCCCCGCATGGTCGAATTTGCAATGAGAACAAACTCTGAGAGCTACCAAATAGAAGCAGTGTCTCATAACTTCGTTACTGATAGGTTTGGTTGCTCGGAGCCATTTGATGGAGCCTATTTCCTTGACGTCTTGGAGCATATTCCGTCTCGCGACGAGGAGGCTTTCTTTAACAACTTGATTGCCATACTTTCGCCGAGCGCGAAAGTAGTCATTGGCATGCCGTCAATAGAATCACAGGCCTACGCATCGCAGGGCTCCAAAGAAGGGCACGTGAACTGCAAATCAAAAGAGCGACTAGGGGATGACCTTAAATCGTTTTTCAGTGTTGTGAGTCTATTCTCTATGAACGACGAGATGGTTCACACAGGGTTCGGGCGGATGGCAAACTACGTCTTCGCGCTTTGTTCTGGGCCGAAAATCTAAATGCGAGGCAGTTAGCCTTGATCGTACCACCCACCTGCCTCCCTCAAGCCGTTTTATCCTTGGTCGATACGACATCGTCGGCCGCGGTAGGCTAACGATTCGGCAGGCCTTGATCCTTGATAGCGGTAAAAAAGCGTTGATAGTCCAGATGCTTCTAGTGCGGGCTCGGCATGCGGTCGGCCGAGACTTTATCTAAAGACGAGCCTGTACGCTGATCAACGTTGTCGAATTGCGTTGGTTCACAAAGCAAGATGCCGGTCAAGAACGAGCCGATTATCAAAGCCATGCGTGACTGTACGGCGTAGTGGGTTAGATACGGAGCCGGACTAGACCTGATTTTTTGCTGTCGCGACGACATTGTGCTGAGTGGAAATGCATGCCAAAATGTGGGAAAGCGGATCTGTGGGTGCCCGCTAAAAAGCTTAGGACCTACCAAAGCTAGATCTTTATTCATTTGCGGCCACCACGTTCAACCAAGGGGTAGCTGAAAATGGAGATTCGATCTAAATCTCCAGAATAAATTAAACAAAAGTCTCCGAAAATGTCAAAACATGCTGGACTAGAGTTGCAACTCCCGAGCAATAGAGTATTCGGTTGGTTTTTCGCCGCAGTGTTCACGAACCTAACAGCTTATGCGTACTGGAAGGGATGGAGTACAGCCACTTATATGGCTGCAAGCGTTGCTATTTTGTTTGCAATCGCAACGCTGTTGTCTCAGAAATTGCTCGCCCCCTTAAATCAACTTTGGTACAGATTGGGGATGTTGCTTGGAAAGATAATAAGTCCTATCGTGCTGGGGCTAATCTTCTTTGTACTGATCACGCCGATATCACTCGTTACTCGACTGTTTGGCCGCGATGAACTGAAAATTAAAAAAAGAAGCGTGGGGAGCTATTGGGTAGATCGCTCACCCCCAGGCCCACCATCGGAGTCCTTTAGGAACCAATTTTAGGAGCACGCCATGGGATTTCTCAAAGAAATGTGGGCGTTTCTCCGAGTGCGGAAGAAACTTTGGCTCGCTCCGATTATTTTTGTTATGGTCGTTCTCGGCGGCTTGTTAGTGCTTGCGCAGGGTTCTGTAGTCGCTCCATTTATCTATACATTGTTCTAAATAGGAATGAAAATACTTGGTATCTCAGCTTATTATCATGATGCAGCAGCATGTCTTGTAATTGACGGAGAAATCATCTCTGCTGCGCAAGAGGAACGATTCACTCGCAAAAAGCACGATTCGAACTTTCCTGCCAATGCTATTGCGTATTGCCTTAGTGAAGCAAAGATCACATCAAAAGATATTGACTATGTTGTTTTCTACGACAAGCCGTTTCTAAAATTTGAGCGTCTGCTTGAGACTTATCTCGCATTTGCGCCACGAGGTTTTAAGAGCTTTGCCACATCGCTGCCGATTTGGCTCAAAGACAAGCTGTTTCAGAAGACAGTTATCCTAGATGCTTTGAAAGACTTGTGGGGTAAAGACGGCAACTGGAAAGAAAAACTGCTTTTCTCAGAGCACCACCTAAGCCATGCGGCAAGCGCATTCTTCCCAAGCCCATTCGACCAAGCGGCCGTGCTGACAATGGACGGTGTGGGCGAGTGGACTACCACATCACTAGCAGTAGGCAAAGGACACGAACTGTCTGTTTACAAAGAGATTCACTTCCCCCATTCAGTTGGTTTGCTTTATTCCGCTTTAACTTATTACACGGGATTTAAGGTTAACAGTGGCGAGTACAAGGTAATGGGACTTGCTCCATATGGTGAGCCCAAGTATGTAAAGCTAATTAAAGATCATCTTATTGACATTAAAGAAGATGGCTCATTTGCGCTTGACATGAGCTATTTCAACTACTGTACTGGTCTTACGATGACCGATGGGAAGTTTGATGCACTGTTTGGCGGGCCTCCACGCAAACAAGAATCTCCACTGACACAGCGTGAGATGGACCTAGCAGCATCCATCCAAGTGGTGGTAGAAGAGGTGGTGCTAAAGCTTGCTAAAGGAGTTGCAAGAACTACTGGCGAGCAAAATCTGTGTCTTGCGGGTGGCGTAGCACTTAATTGTGTAGCTAACGGCAAGTTGTTGAAAGAAAAAGCTTTTGATCGCTTATGGATACAGCCCGCGGCTGGCGATGCGGGCGGTGCACTCGGTGCTGCATTGGGCGCATATCACATCATGCTAAATCAGCCTCGCAAAGTCTGCAGCAGTATTGATGCGATGAAGGGCTCGTATCTTGGGCCAGAGTTTACTCAGCACGACATCACGGCACGATTGACACGCTGTGGCGCAGTATTTGAAACGCTGACAGGAAATGAGGTGATTGAGCAAACAGCGCAAGCGTTAGCTGACGGCAAGGCTGTGGGTTGGATGAATGGGCGCATGGAGTTTGGTCCGCGTGCTCTAGGTGGACGCAGTAACATCGCAGACCCACGCTCATCGACTATGCAAAAGCTGCTCAACTTAAAAGTTAAGTACCGTGAGTCATTTAGACCCTTTGCCCCAAGTGTCCTCAGAGAGGATGTGTCGCAGTGGTTTGAGATGAACGATGACAGCCCTTATATGCTCTTGGTTGCCGATGTGGTCAAAGCAAAACGCCGAGAAATGACGACAGAAGAACATGCATTATTTGGTATTGATAAACTCAATGTGCCTCGCTCCGAAATTCCAGCGGTAACGCATGTGGATTATTCGGCACGAGTGCAAACTGTTCATAAAGAAACGAACCCTAGCTATTACGCACTCATTAAGCGATTCAAAGAACTTAGTGGCTGTCCAGTGATCGTTAATACATCCTTTAATGTGCGTGGTGAGCCTATTATCTGTACGCCAGAAGACGCTTTTAGATGCTTTATGGGAACTGAGCTTGATGTATTGGTGGTGGGTGACGCTGTATTAAGAAAACACTGGCAATCACAATCTTTAGCAGGGGACTACAAGGTGGAATATGAGTTGGACTAAGCGACACATTTTGTACGGTCTGTATCTAATTTCATCAACTTTACTTATTGTTTTGCTCGTAGATTTTGCCGTTGGCGCTTACTTTCTTCCATGCTCAGACAATCATCCGCGGACCCGCGATCGATGCAATACTTCGTCGCGAGTACAACACCCCGTTTATCATCATGATCTTGCAAGAAATTATAGGGGCAAAGCTAACTGGGGAGAAAACATATACGACTTATGTACGGATCATAACAGCTTTCGGATCTCTTGCGAGAGTTCTAGCACGATGAACGTTGACTTTGATATCGCCTTTATCGGTGACTCCTTTACTGAGGGGATTGGATTAGCTTACGAGAATACATTTGTCGGACAAATTGCTGCAGCTCGGCCAGATCTAAGGATCGCTAACCTCGGGGTGGCGTCGTACTCACCTTCGATTTATTATTCTAAAGTCAAGCACTTACTTGACAATGGTATAAAATTTCGCAGTCTTATTGTCTATATTGATATTAGTGATATTCAGGATGAGGCAGTTAGCTACGCTTCAATCGACGGTGTTGTTGTTGACAAGCGATTATTAGGCTCAAAGCATGCAACAGTTCTCCAGAAAGTTAAAACGCTTGCTCATTGGTCTTTTCCGTTAACCTACTTTGGTTTGCATGTTCTTAGTGGTAGATATCTAGGTCGAAATAAGCGGTCACCTGAGCGATCTCTAGATAGCTATTCTGGTTACAGGGATCCTCGTAGTAGTTGGACATTCAACTCTTCCTCGCCCGGTTATGGTCCCGGCGGAGTAATCGAAGGGGTTAACCAAAGCCTAACAGCGATGGAAAATTTAAGTGAATTATTGAAAGTTAAGGGAATCAGCCTCTCTGTTGCGGTGTACCCTTGGCCAGCGCAATTGCTCTACGACAAAGTAGATTCTGAACAAGTACGTATTTGGAGGGGTTTTTGTCAAAATAGATGCGTAAAATTTTTTGACTCCTTTGAAAGTTTCTTTGCGCTCAAAAATACTACACCAACTAATAGGTTGATAGACAGTTATTTCATAGCTGGGGATAACCACCATACGCGCCGAGGCGCTGAAGTCTTAGCTCAAGACTTTTTAGTCGGTTTTGAAAAGTAGCATGTGAGTTATGTAGTGATTTCCATAAATGAGAAAGCCCCTAACTGAGTTAACCAGATTAGCTTATGGATATACCTTTTTTGAAATTAGAGTGCATGCTTAAGAAATTTGCTTTAGCTTCGGGTTTCCTAAAATACGATAAGTGCAAATGGCTTTTATTGAATTCGTTTTTTGTTGCCTCCCCCTAGCCTAAAATAGGCCTGATTTTCAAAGACAATTCTTTAAGGCATTTTCTAAACTAGAGTTGTCAGATGGGACAGCGTAAGTTTTTTCAATGGGATTGCAAGCACGAGACCGCCAACCAAGTTGTGTCAAGGGGGCTTTGTTCAGGTTCGCCTGGAGCTAGATGGCGCGGGAAAGTTAATGCGGCGATGAATTCGGGGGATAATAGCCAGTCCGGGGCAATAGTTTCCCGGTGATGGGGTGGAACATCTGATGATGCAGAGCGCACTCGTTGGCGTTGGAAGGTCGCAAAGCCTAAGATAGACGAGATTGACTAAAACATGACTCCTGAACAACTATAAATTAAGCGCCCACCGAGACTGCAAGCGTTTATCGCGTCCCCAAGAATTGTGTTAGCGGTAATAAATAACTTAATATAATAAGTATTGGACCTTAATGAGTATTAAAACCGTACTTGTTTCAGGGAAGTTTAACATCCTGCACCCTGGGCACATAAGAATTTTTAAGTTTGCACGCCAATGCGGCCAACGTCTAATTGTAGCCGTAGAGAGTGATCGACTTTCAGGCGCTGCGGCACATATTCGAGAGGAGTTTCGCCTTGATGGCGTAAGGAATTGTACCCTAGTAGATGAGGCATTCATTTTTGACGAACCGATAACGGAACTAATTCGGCGTCTAAGACCGGACGTAGTTGTCAAAGGAAAAGAGCACGAGCGAAACGTCAACCCAGAACTAACGGCTCTCTCTGCTCATCACGGACAATTACTCTTTAGCTCTGGTGAATTTCAATTCTCCTCGTCAGAACTAATCCGGCGTGAGCTGTTCGAAACAGGTCATGAGACGTTTCCGCTACCGAGATCCTTTATGTCTCGTCACGGCATTACATCAACTAGGCTTAAAGAACTAGTAGAGGAAGTCCAAAAATTACGAGTTCTCACGCTCGGTGACATAATAGTTGATGATTATATAACCTGTCAGCCCCTTGGAATGTCACAGGAGGATCCAACACTAGTCGTTGCACCAGTCGAAACGCATCGATTCCTCGGCGGCGTAGGAATTGTCGCTGCACATGCAGCTGGTCTTGGGGCTGCTAGTGATCTCATTAGCGTTGTCGGTGCCGACACCGCGGCTTTGTTCGCCAAGAGGGAGCTTCAGAAGTCAAGCGTTTCTGCGGTCTTAATTGAAGATCTATCAAGACCGACAACGGTCAAAGAGCGCTATCGTAGTCACGGCAAGACTCTCCTGAGGGTCAGCCACCTGCACCAGTCAGCGGTTTCCATAAGCATACAAGAGAGAATCATCGAAGAGGTTAGGAGGCTAATCGAGAGCACTGATATCTTGATATTTTCGGACTTTAATTACGGGGTGCTACCTCAGCCGGTTGTGGACTCAGTGATTACTTTGGCCAAAAAGAGCCGGGTCTTAATAGCCGCTGATAGTCAATCATCAAGTCAACTAGGTGACATCGGCCGATTTAAGGAAATCGACCTATTGCTACCAACCGAACGCGAGGCTCGCGTAAGTCTCCAGAATCGAGAGGATGGTTTGGTCATATTAGCCGAGCAACTTCGTAATAAATCAAAGGCAAAATTTATATTGTTGAAGATGGGTGGAGATGGCGTATTAATTCACGCACCGAGCGAAGCGAGCAATGGCTGGCTGACGGATCAAGTAGAAGCGTTGAACAAATTACCCAGAGATGTTGCTGGTGCAGGGGACTCGATGTTGGTTGTAGCTGCTTTGTCGATGGCCGCAGGCGGGAGTGTATGGGAAGCTGCGTCTCTTGCCTCAATGGCTGCTGCCGTGCAGGTGAGCAAGATTGGAAATATTCCCTTAAGCGCTCAAGAGCTCACTTCCATAATAGGCCAAGCACGGGATTGACGTTGATTATATTTGTTTTGACCATGTACTTGCGAACCTATACCTGAAGGTCGTTTCGTCGAAAATCTCTGGCGCTCAGCCGCGTGAGAATCTGGACCGAGTTACAACCCAACCTCTTCAGATAAGAATTCTCTGTCTAAAGTAATACATAGTTAAGCAATACAAAAATAGTTAACCCGGTCGATCTAACGCTAATCATTATCGACAATTCCACAAGAAACAAATAAAGTTTTCATTCTCAGTGAAAAAAATAAAGTATTACTTATATCGAATTCTTGCAGAAATCTTCAACCCAAGGCGGGAGAATTTGAGGGCGCTCAAGCAGCGAATATTCGGAATGGCTTATTCGCTGAGCCATAATGCTGTTAACACTCAAGCGGCCGAGCTTACAACATATATAGTAGATTTCGATTCTTTTCCGTACTCATTTAACATTTGTGAACTGCTGCTACTTGCTGAGATTAAGACGATTAGAGAGAAGCAGTCCGGATATAGACTAATATTCAATCTGGAGTCTTTAGAGAAGAGGGTGCTCAACGAGTTGAAAGGAGTCAGCAATGCAGACCGAGAAGAAAGTAACAGACGTAAGTTTTGGAATCAAATACTTGCCTCTTTAGCGTTGAGCCCGTCTCTCAAGGATTTTGTGATCCTAAGTGATCGGTCTGCATACAGACGACTTGATTGGAATCCATCCGAACCCAAGATGTATAATGAAGTTTTCCATAAGCAACCACCAGACCTGTTTGAGCTCTACACGCTACCCGAGAATGAACTGAATCTGGGCTCATTAGGCGCACCAAAGGTCATGATTGAGCAGGCTGATGAATTCTTTTCTAGTAGATCAAGCAGGGGTATACGGGTAACGTTTGTCCTAAGAACGCAGACATGGGACCCTGCTCGTAACTCAAACCTTAACGAATGGAAGAAAGCCGCGCTTGATCTACAGTCTCGCGGAGCATGTGTAACGATAATCCCAGATTCCGATCGTGTATTTACAAAAAATCTTGCCTCGGTGGAGAGCATAGTATTGAGAGACGCATGTTGGGACGTAAAGCTCAGGATGGCGATCTACGAGAAATCTGATATAGTCCTTGGAACCCATGGTGGTGCTTTGTCGTTAGGATCTTTCTCGAAAAGCACTCGCGTGGTAGCGATGAATAGGTATCCGGAGGGAAGTATAGTGAACCATGCAATGGCAAATCGCCTTGCGCTTCGTCCAGGAAGACTCGTTGGGCGTCCAATGCCGTTTTTCAAAGATATGAGCTGTGTTGAGCCTGATACACGCGACAATATTTTGATGAAAATTGAAGAGTTTCTTGCGGAGGCTAACTTGATGATTCACAAGCGATAGAGTGTCTGCTAACCAACTAAGAGATATGAACATGAAAATATTCACCCAATGCCGTATTTGCTCCAGTCAAGACTTAACGACTATTCTCGATTTGGGAAGCCAATCAATGAGCGCTGTTTTTCCGGAGAAATTATCTGAGAATCCAGAGAAGTCGCCCTTAGAGTTAATTCGGTGTCGTGCTTGCGGGTTCGTCCAGTTAAGGCATTCGGCGGATGTTAGCGATATGTATGGAGTTTCCTACGGGTACCATTCATCACTTTCCCCGACAATGGTGAAGCATCTCGATGGCATTGTTGAAAGACTGGTCGAACTTGCAAAGCCATCGTCAACTGATTCTGTTTTAGATATTGGAAGTAACGACGGAACACTTCTAAATAGTTATTCCAAGCATCTTTCATTGACGCGGTACGGCATTGATCCATCTGCGCAGAAATTCCTAAAGTATTACGAGTCCTCAATAAAGGTAGCTGTAGACTATTTCAATGGCAGATCAGGAAAGAATCTGTTCGGAGAAGCAAAGCACAAAATTATCACGTCAATTGCAATGTTTTATGATTTAGATGATCCATTAGATTTTGCTTCTAATATTTACAACTCGCTCCATGACGATGGAGTATGGGCGCTTGAGTTGTCTTATCTGCCGACTTTGCTTACGCAGCTGACCTATGATCAAATTTGTCACGAGCACGTTGGATACTATGCTTTACGTGACTTAAAGCGAATATTTGATCAATTAAAATTCAAAATAGTAGATATAAATTTTAATGATGTAAACGGTGGAAGTATATTTGTAGTTGTTGCTAAGTCCAGCTCTACCCATCGTGAAGCCACAAAACTTCTATTAAGAGTATTAGAGCAAGAGGCTGAGAAGTTGAGTGATGAGGCAGTTAAACGCTTTGCTCGACGGGTGGAGATGCACAAGACAGAGGTAAATCGGTTACTTAAGATTTTAAATAATGCAAACAAAAAAGTTTTTGGATTTGGCGCGTCAACAAAAGGTAATGTTGTCTTGAACTATGCTGGAATCTCTGCTAACTTGTTGCCTGCAATTGGAGATCTTAATAAAGAAAAACATGGCCGTTATACACCCGGTACTCTTATTCCGATCAGATCACACGAGGCAATAGAGTCCGAATCGCCGGACTACTTAATCGTATTCGTATGGCACTTTAGGTCAGAGGTGATTCGACAAAAAAAGCAGTTCCTTGATAAAGGAGGGGTATTAGTTTTCTTGCTACCACGCATTCATTTTGTTGATCGTGATAACTATATTAACTTTTTAGATACCGACTTCCGCGATCTTGCGTATGAGAGCTAAGATTATTTCCCGCATAACTAACAATTCA
>JACCDP011463556.1_pt1 | contig 13901 bp, 10 predicted proteins | sample 7445841 | NCBI WGS metagenome assembly JACCDP01 (sample SAMN15323441, study PRJNA562643) | freshwater metagenome | isolation source: river surface water | place: USA:Blue River Watershed | collected 2017-08-17
ATTCGAGAAGAGTTTATTTGAATTCACTTCATACCTAATTTCATTGATATTTATTGTATAAAGTAATTCCTCTTTGAGTGATTGGATATCGGTGGGATTGCTACAATTAGATCCTACAAAACAACCATTTCTTATCATTAGGCTGTACTCGTTAAAGTAGACACTTTTTAAAAATTAAAAAGGAAGGTGTCTTCAATGAGAAGATCAAAATATTCAGAGGAATTTAAAAAGCAGGCAATAAAGCGTGTTTTAGAAGGCGATAATTCAATTAAAGAAGTTGCAGAATCTTTAAATATGAGTTATGATTTATTAAAGATGTGGAGAAGAGAGTATATGAATAAAGAAATTAAAAACTCACCCCCGGATAATCAAAATAAAGGAAATGAGGAATTAAATCTTTTAAGAAAAGAAAATAAGCGATTAAAAGAGGAAAATGCAATACTAAAAAAGTTTGCAGCCATACTCTCCAAAGACCAAAGGCTCGTTTAGAGTTTATGGAAACTCATTCAACTGAGTTTCCAGTGAAGAGTATGGCAAGTGTATTAGAAGTGTCTAGATCAGGGTACTACAAATATTTATCATCAAAGAAGCAGAATAAATCCAGATATAGTTCAGAGATGCTAAATAAGATTTATGGATTATGGAAAGAGAGCAGAAAGACATATGGTAATATAAGGTTAACTAAAGTGATTAAATCATACTACCCTTCAGTGGGAAGAACCAGGGTAATTAGTATGATGAAACTATTAAAAATAAAGGGTAAATCACAGAAAAGATTCAAAATTTCAAGTACTGACTCTAATCATAAACAACCTAGGGTAAGAGATTTAGTTAGGAGAAATTTTTCACAAGTTGAAGCAGATAAGATATGGGTTACTGATGTGACTGTTCTAGAGACTTCAAAGAATAGTCATGTATATTTATGTGTAGTTCTAGATATATTTTCTAGAATGATAGTAGGATGGAGTATTTCAAGTAGTAACGACACTAAGCTAATAATTAAAGCAACAAGTAGAGCAGTAACCTTAAGAAATCCACCAGAAGGTTTAGTAATACATTCAGATAGGGGATCAAATTATTGTTCTTACGAATATAGAAAATTTTTGAACGATAATAAGATAAATCCAAGTAATGGTAGAAGTGGAAATTGTTGGGATAATGCAGTAGCTGAATCATTTTTTTCAACATTAAAGAGGGAATTAGATTATAATATATTTTATGATATTCATGATGCTAAAAATGAGATAGCAGACTATATAGAAATATTTTATAATCGACAAAGAATCCACTCATTTCTAAATTACAAAAGCCCATTTGAATTTGAAGAAATGAGTAGAAATTAGTGTCTACTAAAACGCGTACAGCCTAAAGAGAAGAAAAAAGTAACAGAAAGATTTGAGATGAAAGAAGAATTGAAATTAAAAAGAAATCTAGTCTTTTAGCGTTAAAGGCAAACTCGCTTTAGAAAAAATCGTAAAGAGAATTTTAGGAGGAATCTCAATAATTGACATAACAATCCCGATACTAATGAATAAGGTAACCCACTTGAAGCCAAAGCATCGATTTTTTTTAGGAATTTTTCCCCCTCTGACAGGCCTATTGCTCTCTATTCCTCCCTATATCCCAAGCCTTGAGAAGACCATATTGATACTTATCTCTACTCTCTATATCTTAGGATTTATATTTATGTTTTTGTTTGATGTGGATTATGTGCGATATGAAATTCGTTCGAAAAACCCTGGTTTTTTCTTTCGTTTTACGCTTGTAAACATGGTTTTATGGGGATACTTTTTTGCTTTTATTGGTATTTCAGCCCTTCTCTTTGGAGGTGGAATTTTTGGACCTAAGTTTGTCCGTTCCGAAGAATTTCCGGAAATAGGGGCAAGTATATATTTGTATGACGCTTCATTTTTTGGCAAAGCAGTTTCAGTAAAGGTGAGAGATCCTCTCTTTCCATATTTTTCTAAAGAGCTGGCTATTTTGGATGATGCAGAGCCCAATTCCATGGGGATATCGCAAGAAAAAGAATGGATACGTATTTCACCTCCATCTGGAAAAAGGATTCTCTACAATTCTTTAACAGGGCAAACTTTTAAGGAAAATTAAGGTATAGTTTTAAGAGGTTCCAATTTGAGAGGAACCTCAATGTTGAAAATTATCATTTCTTTGTGAAAAGTATTGTCTGCTCTACTCTCTAGGCTTAGGAGAAAATTTGCCTGCGAATCAAAATATTTGAAGTTTTCACCCATCATAGTTTTATATGTATCATATTCTTTATCTCCTTTTTTGCAGACCTTTAGATACCAAAGTTCAGTGAGTTCAATTCCATTGGCATCATAAAATTTATAGGAAATCTCAACCCCATTTTCACTTGTGATACTTTCTAGTTTATAAGATCCTGTGACCGTTTTGCGAAATGTAGGTAGTGATTCAATATTGGTTTCGGGTGAGGGGTTAGTGGGAGAATAATCTCCAAATGTAAAGGTACCATCCGAACTCATAGAGACTGCCATACAATTTTGGAAGTCACAAAAATATAAGATACCACCACTGTGTGTATACTTTATTAACTTACTCCATCCAGAATGATGTACTTTAGCTTTTTCATATTCTTTTACTTTGGATGTGATTATAGATTTATCAGCCAATGGATAAAATTCTTCTTTGTCATTTTTTATATATCCCAATTGAAAATTAGTGATACAAACATTTAAGGAAGAAGAGCCTTTTATTGATTCCAAGATCTGAAATTCAAATTTATCTCCCTTGAGTGACCTTTCTAATCTCAGCGTTTCGGGACGTGGGGTACCATTGCCTTCAAAACTTAATTTTTTAAAATCTAAAATAATGGGTTCATGGTTTTGTTTGCCAGTGAGAAAGGGTGTAAGTTTTAACTTGGAAACCTGAGCATTGGCAAGGGATGCTTTTCCTGAGGAGGCGATTCCATTGAGTAATTGGAATACTTCTACTTCAATTGGTTCTTGTAAAGTCAAAATAATGGTTGCCGTATCACCATCAGCACACCAATTAGTTTTGGGATTACCATCTAACATGAGGATAGGATCATGTTCCCAGGGAGCTTCTATACCCCGTAAACGGGAATCTGACGTGATGGAGGTTACTTTTAATGCGGTGGAGAGTTTGGGTCCGCAGGAGACCAAAAGGAAGATGGAAAATAATATAAATCTTCTTAGGTGTTGCATATTTTGAATAAGAGAGAGCCAAAGAAAAAATGTAAAGTTAAATTCCAATGGAATGCAATTTTTCTCTGGATTTTTGGAATATATATGTTAGTTTAAGAAGGAAAACATGAAATTTATACATACATCAGATTGGCACATCGGAAGGCTCTTCCATAATATTTCTCTCTTGGAAGACCAGGAGTACGTTCTCGAACAAATCATTGGTTACGCTAAAAATGAGTCAGTGGATGCAATAGTGATTGCGGGTGATATCTATGATCGTTCCGTTCCCCCCGCTTCAGCTGTGGATGTACTAGATAGATTTTTGAACACCATTTGTACGGATTTGAACATACCCATTTTACTCATCCCCGGAAACCACGACAGTGCAGAACGGTTGCGATTTGGGAGCTCACTTATGAAGTCATCGGGGCTTTATATTTTTGGTGATCTTGCAAATGTTACCATTCCAGTCCATATCAAAGGAGTGGATTTTTACGGAATACCCTATGCGGATCCCGATACGGTGAAAAGCCAGTTCCAAGAACAGCTAAACACTCACAATGAGGCACATAAGTTCCTGATAAGTAAAATACAGGAATCACTCAAACCAAATGCTATGAATGTCTTAATCAGTCATTGCTTTATAGACGGAGGAGAGAGCTCTGAGTCCGAAAGACCCCTCTCCATTGGAGGGGCTGAGTGTGTGAACTATGAGATCTTCTCTGGGTTTGACTATGTAGCTTTGGGTCATTTGCACAGTCCCCAATACAGGGGAAGAGAAACTGTTCGATACTCAGGATCAATTATGAAGTATAGTTTTTCTGAGATAACACAAAAAAAAGGTATTACGCTTGTTGAAATTGATGGAAAAAATGTAACACATACACTATTGCCCTTGGTTCCCAAGCGGGATCTGAGTCTTTTAGAAGGTGAATTGGATGATCTTTTAAAAGAGGGTAAAAAGTCTAAAAATGAAAATTATCTATTGATTCGGCTGACTGACCAAAAAGCTATTTTGGATCCTATGGGTAAACTCAGAGAAGTATTTCCAAATGTACTACATATTGAAAAATCTATTTTGCAAGATTCAGGTAAACTAATCCAAAATACAGCTAAACTTAAAAGATCTGAGTTTGATATGTTTCGCGATTTTTATGAACAGGTCAGTAAGAAAACTCTCACGGAAGATCAAAATAAAATCATAATGGATACTATCTCCGAGCTCCAAACGAAAAGAGGAGATTGAAAATGAAACCTATTGTACTACATATTAAGGCTTTTGGTCCCTTTGCAGGAGAAGAAAAAATTGACTTTAGGGAGCTAGGAACCAATCCTCTGTTTCTTATAAATGGGCCTACAGGTTCAGGAAAAAGCTCTATCTTAGATGCCATTTGCTTTGCCCTCTACGGAGAGACCACAGGCAAGGAAAGGGATCCATCACAAATGAGAAGTGATCATGCTCCTCCTAGTCTGCAAACGGAAATTACCCTTGAGTTTATTTTACTCAACAAAGCTTATAAAATCCAAAGACTACCTTCGCAATCAGTATCTAAGAGTAGGGGAACTGGTACTACAACTATAAACTCTAAAGCACAACTTTGGTACCTCGACGGTTCTATAGAAGGGAAATTACTTAGCAATAAAGTCACAGATGTCAATGAGAAAGTGAAAGAACTCGTTGGATTGGGTGTAGAACAATTTCGTCAGGTTATGGTTCTCCCGCAGGGAAAATTTCGTGATCTGCTCATGGCAGATTCAAAAACAAGGGAAAGTATTTTTAGCCAACTTTTTCAAACTCATATCTACAAACAAATTGAGGAAAAATTAAAAGCTAAGTCAGATGAGATCAAAAAACAAATCAACAGTAACCAGGATACAATCAAGGGTGTAATTAAGACAGTGGATCTAGAATCTGTAGATCTTATAGACCAAGAGAGGTTGGAGCTAGAACCAATTTTAGTAGAGGCAACCCTGAAGAGGGATGAGGCTTCTAAAAACCTAAATGAAAGTAAGCTCTTATTTGAAAAATCGAAAAAAATCAAAGAAAAATTTGACCAGTTAAAATCAAAGCAGGTAGAATTAGGAAATTTATTACTCCAAGAACCTATTATATCGGTAAAGAAATCTACTCTATTCTTAGCTCAAAAAGCAGAAACCGTAAGACACTCTTATGAAAATCTTATCCAAGCAGAAGAGAAAATTAAAAGTGTAGCACTAAATTTAAAAGACTGTAGGACTAATCTAGATACTTCCAAAGTACAAGAAAAAAATTCGGGTGTAAATCTAGAAAAAGCCAAAGAATCTGCAAATTCACTAGGTAAATTGAGCGAAGAACTGCATACTTTGAAACAACAACTCAAATACAACCAAGAGCTAGAAACAATTCGCACCTCTCTCCAATCACAATCAAAAGTTTTTGACGATAAAGAAAAAGAACTAAAAGAAAAGAAAAAACAGTTAGAAGAACTTAAAAATGAGATAGATAGTAAAAATAATGAGAACATAGAATTTAGTACGCTACCTGAAGCTTTAAAAGGTAAAGAGTATGATCTAAAAATATTTAGTGATACATTAATAGAAAGAAAGAAACAAGAGTCTTTGCGTGAAGAAATAGTTACATTTGAACATCTGGAAAAAACCTTTCAAAAACAGTTAGAATCAAAAATAGAAGAAGAGACTTCTGCCCGTACAAATCTTTTGAAGGCTGAAAGAACTTGGTATTTAAATCGTGCGGCTCTCCTTGCGCAAGAGTTAAAAGAAAATATCCCCTGTCCGGTTTGTGGTAGTACGGATCATCCCACACCTGCGGTAATGCCCCAAGACCATGAAAATCTCACTGTGGAAGTTTTAGATAACTTAAGAGGGATCCACTCTGGGCTCACGACTGAAGTACAAAAAATCCAATTTTCTATAGAATCTAATCATGCAAATTATACTAGAGTATCAAAAGAAATAGAAAGTTTAGAAACTAAATTATCTGAAACAGCCTCTCTCTCTATGGATTCTCTTAACCAAATCCAAAAAGAGAAGCAAGCTGAAATCCAACTTTTAAAAACAAAAATTGATAAGTACAGAGAGAATTTGGCCATTTTAGAAAAAAGTGGCGAGAGGCAAAAAAATCTCCAAAGAGATATGGAGGAGTGCAATTCAGAAGTTTTGGTTCTAAAACAAACCCTAACAGAATCAAATGCCAAAATGGAACAAATATTCCAATATATCCCAGAAGAAAATAGAAATATTAATGTAGTACAAAATAAAATCAAAGTTCTTATAGACACGATAGGATCTATTACAGATACACTTAAGTTTTCTGAAGAAGATTATAAAATAAAGAAATCTGCTCTAGACAAACTTATCGCAAGAGAAGAAGAGCTTTCCAAACAAATGGAAGAGGCTGAGAAAAATCTTTTAGAGTTTTCTAACAACTGGGAAAAAATACTTAAAGAAACTGAATTTTTAGAAACAGCAAATTTTAAAAAGTACCTCATAGGAATGAATGCTCAGGAAAAGTTGAGATCTGCTATAGAGGAGTTCACTTCTTTGAGAGATACACTTTTGGGAGCTGTTAATCAAATCAAAGAAGAGCTTAGGGATCAAACCGTTCCCGATTTGAAATCTCTTGAAAATATTGTAATACAAAATAATAAAATTTATTTAGAATTCCAAACACATCTTTCTACTCAACAAGAGAGGTACAACTTATTAGACAATGTTCGATCAAAAGTTAGTAAGCTCCAAGAAGACCAGACCAAATTGCATGAAAAATATGGTCTCTATGGTACTTTGAGTGAAGTGGCTACGGGAAACTCAGAAGAAAAGATAAGCTTGCAGAGATTTGTATTGAGCGTACTCTTAGAAGATGTACTCATCCAAGCCTCCCATAGACTTAACCTTATGAGTAGGGGGCGTTATGCACTTGTTAGAAAAGGTGAGAGGAACAAGGGGAACTCTGCTTCGGGGTTAGATTTAGAAGTCCAAGATGAGTATACGGGCACTACTAGGGGTGTTGCCACACTTTCAGGTGGGGAATCTTTTTTGGCAGCACTTTCTTTGGCACTTGGCCTATCAGATGTAGTACAGTCCTACTCGGGAGGTATAAAACTAGACACACTTTTCATAGATGAGGGGTTTGGAAGTTTGGATCCTGAGTCTTTGGAATTGGCGGTTCGCACTCTCATAGATCTTCAGGCATCGGGTAGAACTATTGGAATAATTTCCCATGTTACGGAGTTAAAAGAGCAAATGGCACTCCAGGTAGAGGTAAAAAGTTCTAAAACAGGTAGTACAATAAAAGTACATGGCACTTTAAATTAAGATAGTTAAATGATTCTATAACAACTCTTCATCAATAAAATATTCCAAGAGAGGAAATTTATAAAGAGAATCACTTGACACTTTTTTGGAAAAAAGAGTAAATATAACTTATCTATTATGACGAACTCTCCCTCATTTTTTATCCGTTTTACATCCATAGGAAATCTTCCCGAAGACAAAGAAGAAGAAAAGCTCAGCAAACGTTTTTTAATATTGATGGCAGTCCTCATGAGTATGGGGGGCATCCTCTGGGGGGGTATTTGTCTTGTGCTTGGGCTTTATTTCCCTATGACCATTCCATTTAGCTACACCATCCTTTCCGCTATCAACCTGACCTTTTTTTATTATTTTAAAAACTTTCCCGTTGCCCGTACTTTTCAGGTTTTTATCTCCCTCATACTTCCTTTTCTATTCCAGTGGTCACTCGGGGGATTCATATCCTCAGGTGGGGTACAGCTCTGGTCTTTGTTGGCATTGATGGGATCTATCTCCTTTCAATCGATTCGTAATTCATCTTACTGGTTGGTTGCTTACTTACTTTTCAGTTTGATATCTTACTTTGTAGATGATGATGTCGCAATCTATAAGGTAAATACTCCCGAGCAAATTTCCGTGCTCTTTTTTAGTATAAATTATTTTGTCATATCCGCCATTGTGATTAGCTTGGTATTATTTTTTGTATATAGCAGGGATGTGGCCACAGGCAAACTCAAAAAATTTACGGAACAGTTAGAAGAAATCGTCGCCCAACGAACCATTGAATTGAGAAATTCATTTGGGTACCAGTCCGCCATTCTGGACAATATTGTAGATGGATTGGTTTCTTTCAATCTAGCGGGCGAAGTCACGGGTTTCAATCCCTCCATTGTCCATTTGTACGATTTTAAGCAAAATATCAACGGAAAACACTACAAGAGTCTTTTTAAGAGTGATCTTATCCTTATCATTGAAAAGTGCATTAGTTTGCAAAAAGTAATTTCTGGCGAAATAGATCTCTTTCAGGGAAAAATAGGGAAGGCAGTGGCATCGCGTATAGTTACCACAGAGCATGGGGAAGATCGGATACTAGGAACTCTGCTCTTGGTTAGGGATATCACAAAAGAAAAAGAAATCGATCGTATGAAGACGGAGTTTATCTCTAATGTATCACATGAGCTCCGAACTCCCCTCACATCCATTTTGGGTTTTACAAGGATCATAAAGAAAAAATTGGATGAAGCTATTTTTCCCCTTATCTCTATGGAGGATAAAAAGAACTCCCGAAATACAAACCAAATCAAAGACAATATTGAAATCATTGTAAAAGAGGGGGAACGTCTTACGTCTCTCATCAATGATGTATTGGACATTGCCAAGATGGAGGCGGGAAAAATTGAATGGAAGATGTCTACTATTTCCATGAATGAAGTGATCGATCGGGCAATAGCTTCCACAAGTTCTTTATTTAGTGGGGGACAGATCACCATGCAAAAAGATATTCAGGATGATCTTCCCCATATCATAGGGGACAGAGATCGTTTGATTCAGGTTATCATCAATTTAATTTCCAATGGTTATAAATTTACCAATGAGGGGATTGTCACTGTCAAAGCAGTTTTTAGTGATCGCAAGGTTGTGGTGAGTGTGGTTGATTCTGGAGTGGGGATAGCCAAAGAGGATCAACCTAAGGTATTTGAAAAATTTAAACAAGTTGGTGATACGCTTACCGATAAGCCAAAAGGTACGGGGCTTGGGCTTCCAATTTGTAAACAAATTGTTGAGCATCACAATGGTGTGATTTGGGTAGAAAGTGAAGTAGGAAAAGGTTCTATATTTTCATTTACCATCCCCGTAACGGGCATGGTTCAAATTAAAAAACAGGCTATAGATTTTTATAAGTTGCCTGAAATGCTTGCGAGCGTCTATAAACATTTGGAATCTCCTTCTGCAATGAAAACGATATTACTGGTGGATGATGAAAAGAATATTAGAGATCTTCTCAAGCAAGAATTGGAGTACGTTGGATACAATACATTAGAGGCATTGGATGGACTCCAGGCTCTAGAGATTTTAAAAACAAACCATGTAGACCTCATTCTCTTGGACGTGATGATGCCAGAATTGAATGGGTTTGATGTAGCTTCTTCTCTTAGGTCTGATCCATTTACAATCAGTATTCCCATTATCATCCTGACTATTGTAGAAGACCAAAAGAGGGGTATAGAGATGGGAGTGGACGATTACCAGCAAAAACCCATACAAACCACTCTCCTTTTACCCAAGATTGAAGAGCTTCTACAAAAAAAAGTAAGTGTAAAAAATATTATGGTAGTACACCAAGATGAGGCTATTTCCCAAAAGATTTTATCTATTTTTGAAAGAGTAGGTCATACTACTTTTTATATGAACCCTCAATCAGAAGAATTTGCTCAAAGGCTAATTGATACAAAATTGGATCTATTGATCATGGATACATATTCTGCATCTGTCACAAAAATCCATGAGCAAATTTTCAAAGAACCTGCCCTGAAAAATCTTTTGGTGTATATAACAGAAGCTGAATGAAAAAGCCCAAACCCAAAAAGTTAATAGGAACGGAAGAAAATGTATTCCTACTCCAGTCTTTGCAGGATAAACTGAATACTTCATTTCGTATTACAGAGATTGATGGAAAAGAAGTTCTGGCTCTGGGGAAAATTCCTTATGGTGACACCATTTCGGATGTAAAGATAGAAAATGAAATTTATGTCCATGTAGAGCATTATCAAAAAGATAAAATTATTTTTGATATGATAAATGCACTCATTCAAAAAGAGTACTCTATTAAAAACATACTCAACGAAACTCTCGAAAAGTACAAAGAAATAAATTTTATTTATAATTTTTCTGAAAAAATAAGTTCCTGTTTAGAAATAAATGAAATTGGTGATTTGGTGGTGGAAGAGGCTACAAAGTTATTTATATCTAATAATGTATCACTTTTTATTAAAAGTGAAGAGGATGAATTTTTTCATATTTTGTCTTCCACAGCAAAAAATTCCCATATCTCTAAAATGGCTCCCGGGAAAGGGATTGCGGGTTATGTTTTTAATTCGGGAATCTCCGAAATTATAGATGATGTAAAATCTGATCCCCGTTTTAAACTAGGTGACTCTAATCCTAGCTCTATGATGTGCGTGCCACTCAAAACTTCGAATAAGACTATGGGTGTGATAACGGTATCCACAAAAGAAAAGCATAACTATACTTCGGGGGATCTAAAGCTACTCACATCTCTAGGCTTAGAAGCCGCAGTGGCCCTCCAAAATACATACCTCCAGCAAAATAAGATCAAAGAAGAGTTAATAAAAAACAATCTGGGCAGATTTGTATCACCCCAAGTTTTGGAAAATATACTCAATGCCAAAGGCGAATTATCTCTCAGTTCAGAAAAAAGAAAAGTGGCACTCTTATTTTCTGATATTCGGAATTTTACTGGATTTTGTGAAATTTTAAGCCCGGAAGAAATTGTTTCGTATCTCAATGAGTACTTCACAGAGATGGTGAACGTTATCTTTTCTCACAATGGCTCTATAGATAAGTTTGTGGGGGACGCTATCTTTGCAATCTTTGGAGCTCCCAATTTGATTTTAGAAACGGAAAAGAGAGCAGTGGAAGCGGCGATAGAAATGCAAATAACCCTCAAAAATATAAAGAATCTTTGGATTCAAAATAATTTTACCATGGGAATTGGTTTGAATGCAGGAGATGTGGTGGTGGGAAACATTGGTTCTATGAAGCACATGGACTACACTGCGATAGGTGATGAGGTCAATTTAGCGGCTAGGCTTCAATCCATAGCCAAGCCATACCAAATCTTGGTTTCAAAATCCATTCATGATGCCACTAAGGATTTTTTCCAGTACAGAAATTTAGGTAGTACGCATGTCAAGGGTAAAAAAAATGAAGTTGAAATATTTGAAGTGGTCTATTGACTCGAGGATAACGTATGAGTAAAAAAATATTAATAGTCGATGATGAGGCTCACATTCGGATGCTACTCTCCCAAACTCTAGAAGAGTTTGAAGATCATGATGTAGAGATACTCACAGCTGAAAATGGCCAAAAGGGTTTAGATTTGATAATCAGTGAAAATCCGGAACTTGTACTACTCGATGTGATGATGCCATTAAAAAATGGATTTGAAGTTTGCCATGATGCCAAAACTATCCACAAGAGTAAATCTTTTATCATGATCCTAACAGCCAAGGGGCAAGAGTTTGATAAAAACAAAGGGCTAGAATCAGGTGCCGATCTGTATCTCACAAAACCATTTGATCCTGACGTGATACTTGAGAAAGCTAAAGAAGTATTGGGAATTACATTTTAAAAATGAGGCATTATGATTTATCGTAAATTAGGAACTACCAATTTAGATGTGTCTGCTCTCACACTGGGAACTATGACATGGGGTAGGCAAAATACAGAAGAAGAAGGCCATGCACAAATGGATATGGCTTTGGAGCATGGTATAAATTTTTTTGATACAGCGGAGATGTACGCTGTACCACCTACACCTGATACTTATGGAAAAACAGAGACTTATATAGGGAATTGGTTTGCAAAGAAAAAAAATAGGCATAGTGTGATACTCGCATCCAAGATTGCAGGGGTGGGTCTTCGATGGATACGGGGAGGGGAAGGCATAGATCGTAAAAATTTAATTATTGCCCTGGATGAATCCCTCAGACGACTCCAAACAGATTATATAGATCTTTACCAACTCCACTGGCCTAACCGGGGCTCGTACCACTTTGGCCAATTTTACAATTACAATCCAAATCCTGAAGCTACACAGTCGGTGTTAGAAAATTTTGAAGAAGTTTTACAGACTCTCCAAGAGTTTGTGCAAAAGGGAAAAGTACGGCATGTGGGACTTTCCAATGAAACTGCCTGGGGTGTAATGCAGTACCTTAAGCTTTCCTCAGAAAAAAACTATCCCCGAATGGTTTCTATCCAAAATGAATACAGCTTGCTCTATCGACTTTTTGAACCTGATCTCTCCGAGATTGCCCTACGTGAGAAAATAGGCCTATTGGCTTGGTCTCCTTTGGCTACAGGGATGCTCTCGGGGAAGTATGCCAATGGGAAGATACCCCAAGGTACACGATGGACTATTTTAAGGAAGCACAACCAAAGGAACACAAAACAGGCACATGGTGCAGTGGATGCCTATATGGGGGTTGCCCAAAAGCATGGACTCAACCCAGTCCAGATGGCACTTGCATTTGTAACATCCCGTCCCTTTGTCACCTCCAATATCATCGGAGCCACTAGCACGGAGCAGTTAAAGGTGAATTTAGATTCTATTCATATCACCCTCAGCCCAGAAGTTTTGGCGGATATTGACTCTGTACGACGTGACTATCCTATTCCCTTTTAGCTAGTGCTTGATAGCACCAAATCCATAAGTGAGTCATTGAATTCTGGAAGGGTGTTCAATGATTACTTATTCATACAAATAAATGTATGCTAAATATATATTTATTTTTCTTGTCTCTACGCTAGCAAAATTTCCATTATCCATTATATGCCTTCTCCTCATGACCAATTTGTTAAAAGTTTTCTATCTAGTCCTTCTGAAGCCATAGATTTTTTTGATAGTTCCCTTCCAAAAAGTATTACAAATTTACTTCATCTGGAAAAATTGGAACCCACAAAAGAATCTTTTATAGGAGCAGAGCATGAAGAATCCAGAACAGATCTACTCTACAAAGTTCCCCTTAAATCAGGGTCATCAGCTTATATTTATTTGCTCTTTGAACACAAGAGCTACTATGATCCTAATATCTATATTCAACTTTTGGAGTATTTATCTACTATCTATTCATGGCAAAAACAAAAACGGGAAGAATTAAAAATAGTCATCCCATTTGTATTTTATCATGGTGAAAGGGGTTGGAATTTTGGGGAACAGTTTATAGATAGTTTCCCAAAAGCAGCAGTCAACGAAGAATTAGTAAAATATATTCCCAATTTTTATATTCATTTATTGGAACTAAAACGAAAGGGTAGCACCTTTCAAACGAAAAATCTTGCACTTCGTCTTTATATGAGAATGATTCAAATCATACGGGATGATCCTGAGAAATTTGTTAAAAATATAGTAGAAATTTACCGAGCACTTCGAGAAGAAACGGATGATGCAAAAAGAATTTACATTTTAAAGAATCTCTTAGAATATTTATTTAGAGCCAGAACAGATGCGGAAACGTACACCGAGAAAGGGATCATAAAAGAGATAGAGGGAGAATATATGAATTTAATGGAAAAAATTAGAGAAGAAGGTAAGCTAGAAGGCAAACTGGAAGGTAAGCTAGAAGGCAAACTGGAAGGTAAACTGGAAGGTAAATTAGAAGGTAAGCTAGAAGGTAAGCTAGAAGG
>JACCDP011539786.1_pt1 | contig 13898 bp, 5 predicted proteins | sample 7445841 | NCBI WGS metagenome assembly JACCDP01 (sample SAMN15323441, study PRJNA562643) | freshwater metagenome | isolation source: river surface water | place: USA:Blue River Watershed | collected 2017-08-17
AAGCTTTACGACAAAGATGGAGTTCAAATCACTAAGACTGACTCCTCTCTTTGGTATTTTGATTATCAAACTGGCATTCTTATGTTCCAAAACAGTGCCAGTGGAACAATCGCTTCAAGAGCACCATTTTCTATTACTGCATATAGATATATTGGTGGGTTTGGAATCACTGCTGGTACTGGAGGATCTGGGTCAGGAACTGTAGGCACTGGCTATACAACTGGAATAGCTTACTACACTGGCGCAAATGATATCACTTCATCAGCATCATTTACATGGGATTCTGGATCAAGTGTTTTAACATTAAATAACAGCACTTTTTCTTTAACTGGAAGCACAATCACCTCTGGAGACTGGGCCGGAAATGCAATATCTACTCTATATGGTGGAACCGGCCTAACTAACTATACAAAAGGCGATCTATTAGTAGGCCTTGGTGGAACATTGGTTGTTCTACCAGTGGGCTCTAATAACTATTTCTTAACTGCTGATAGTTCTACTGATTCTGGTTTGAACTGGGTTTCTGGATTAGCAACTACTGGCATCATATCTATAAATAGTTTAGATAGCATAGCGCAGACTTTAGTAACAGGCACAACCGGTGTCAAATTTAATATAGTTTCAACAGGCTCTTCTCATACATTTAACTTGCCTGATGCTGGCATTGGCGTTTCTGGTTTAATTACTGGCGAATCTCAAACTATTGCTGGTGTAAAGACTTTTACTGATAACTTACAGTTAAGTTCGGGATCAGAATTAAAACTTTTCGATTCAACAAGTTCTTATTACACAAGTCTCAAAGCTGGTTCTCCATCTGCAAATTACTCATTAACTTTACCTGATGATGATGGAACTTCTGGGCAGGTATTAAGAACAGATGGCTCTGGTGTTCTAACTTGGGTTGATAAGGGTGTAACTGTTGGTGCAGCTCCTCCTGTATCTGCCGAACAAGGTGATCTTTGGTGGAGTACTTTAGATGCCAATCTGTTTATTTATTATGATGATGGCACTTCTGCTCAATGGGTAGAAGCTACAACTGGAGCTAATGGCGGAAATTACGGCGGAGCTGGCTCTGGAATTACTTTATTAAATGGTATATCTTTTTCAGATCAGACATTTGCTATTGGATTAGCTGGATCAGATTTCAATATTGCATCCGCAGGCTCATCTCATACATTTAACATACCAAGCGCAGATTCTTCTAAAAGAGGTTTAGTAAGCACTGGTACACAGAACTTCGGTGGATTAAAAAGGTTTGATGATGGCTTAGAAGTAAAATCTGGAAATTCTTTAAAGCTATATAATTCTGGTGATACTGCATACACAGCTTTCAATTCTGTAGCAACGTCATCAGTGACATATTCTTTGCCTGCTACAGATGGCTCAGCTTTACAAGTTATTTTTACAGACGGTTCAGCTGGTTTAGGATGGACTTTTGTAGGCGATGTTTACATTGACACTGATCCTCCAGCTTCTCCTAGATATGGAACACTTTGGTGGAATTCATATGAAGGCGACCTTAAGATTTATTATTTTGATGGGACAAATGCTGTATGGGTTGATGCAAATAACGGCGGGACTGGTGGCGGAACTGGTGGCGGTTCAGGGATTACATCTATAAATGGGATTACTGAAGTTGTTCAGTTCTTCAACACTGGTGTTTCTGGCTCAGATTTTAATATTGTATCTAGTGGATCAACACATACATTTAATTTACCTTTAGCAGGATCTGCAATCACTGGTTTGGTTTCTCCAGATGCACAAACTATTTATGGTTTAAAAAGCTTCAATGATGGAGTTTCTATTCTTAATTCAAGTGAGACATATTTTTACAATTCAACTAATGATGAATATGTTTCATTTAAAGCAGCTACAGGATTAACTTCAAGTACAACATATATCTTGCCCGAACTTGATGGAGTTTCAGGCTATGCATTAAAAACTGATGGTAGTGGAAATCTTTATTGGGGTATTACCGCATCTGGAACAGCATCTATCGGTGTTTCTAATGTATTACCTTTACTTGGGAATAATCAAGGCGATTTAATCTGGCATACTGAAGAGGGAACGCTTAAGATTTGGTATGAAGATGCTGACACAAGCCAGTGGGTTGATGCTTCTAGAAATAGCTTTGGTGGCGGTTCGGCGGGTTCAACTGGAATAAGTTCTTTAAACGGCTTAACTGATTTAATACAAACTTTTTCAGTTGGCATTGCTGGTTCAAATTTCAATATTTCTTCAGTAGGTTCATCTCACACATTTAATTTACCTATAGCAGGGAATGGTGTCACAGGTTTAGTTGATTCTGGATCACAAACTATTTACGGTGCTAAAACTTTCGATAGTGACCTATATGCAATTAATAATATATATGTTAGCAAGGACAACTATATTGGTGGAGTTCCTGCTGATTTTACTGTAGGCGGAAGCACTGGGGTTATTTATTTTGGTATAGCAAAAGGCCAAAACATTAATCGATTTGCTGGCATGAAGGTTGAAGAAATTGCCAGTCCTCTTGGTGGTGGAAATCTAAATGGTGAAATTGTTTTCTACACTGATTCAGAAACCCAAGATCTTTCAACAGAAAGATTAAGAATAACTGGATTTGGTACCGTAATATCTTCAGGTCCATTAGTCATTTCAAATACAACTGGATCTGGAGCAACTACATCAGGAAGTCTGACTGTTTCAGGCGGAGCTGGAATAGCTGGAACTTTAAATGCAGTTTCAGTAGGTGTAAGAGATCTAACTGCACTATTTTCCGCAAATTTAACTACTTCTACAGCGTCTTCAAATCAAGTTCTACATTCCTTACCTCATGCAGAATTCAAAACAGCTAAATATGTTGTTCAATGTATTTCAGGTTCAGATTTACAAGCACAAGAATTATTATTAATACATGATGGAACTGATGTATATATGACTGAATATTCTCAAGTTTTAGGTGCAAGCAATGTTCCTATAACAACATTTGATGCAAGAATTTCAGGAAGTAGTTTGGAGTTATTAGTTACTCCAGTTAACTCGATCACTACATATGTTGCTTCATGTACAGCAATAAGAGGTTGATAAATGTCTATAGCAATAAAAAGAAATTTTACAATACCATCAACTAGTTCTATAGGCGCTAGTGAAATAGCTTTGTCTTCATCAACTGCATCTACATCGGTAAATTCAGGTGCGATTGTTTCCTTCGGTGGTGCTGGAATAAGTGGTGCGATATCTCTCGGTGGCGTTTTAAAACTATATAATGGAAGTTATTACACAGGTTTTGATTCTGCAGCAACAGCAAGCACTACATATATTTGGCCAGCTACTTCACCTTCTACAGGTACATCAGTTTTAAGCTCAGATGCATCAGGAAATTTATCTTGGATCTTGATGTCTGCAAGTGGAACAGGATTAACTTTAAACGGTATAGATGCATCAACACAATATTTTTCAACATCTATTTCTGGCACTGGTTTTTCTGTAAGTTCTATTGGTTCTACACATACTTTTTATATTGGTTTGGCTGGTTCTGCTTCAACTGGTTTAATATCTGGTGCTGCACAAACTATAGCTGGGCAAAAAACATTTACTTCAACTATTATTGGCGATCTTTCAGGAACTGCTACAACTGCCACTACTGCTCAAGCTCTTAATACAGTAGCAGCGTCTACCAATGCGACACATTATGTTTTGTTTTCTCCAACAAATGGTGGTAGCGGTGTTGCAGTTTCTTCTGATACAGGACTTACATTCAATCCTTCATCTAATTTAATTTCACTTTCTACATTATCAGCTACAACTGTAAATTCCAACACAGTTAATGTTACAGGTTCCACTGCGTCAACAAGTTCATCTACTGGAGCTTTAATTGTAACAGGTGGTGTTGGAGTTGGTGGTTCGTTATGGACATCAGCTACAAACTTTTCTTCTATATCAGGTGTTGGGCATTCCAATGGTATTATTACATCTGGTGTATGGTCAGGAACAGCAATATCAGTTGTTAATGGCGGAACAGGATTAACATCATACACAACTGGTGAAATTCTTTATGCTTCTTCATCTTCATCCTTAGGAAAAATAACGGCAGGAAGTGCAGGTAGTATTTTAACTTCAGCTGGAGCAGGTTCTACTCCATATTGGGCTGCTCCAGCAGCAACGGGCGTAACATCTTTAGCAGCTTCTACTGGCATATCAGTCAATGCATCAACAGGCGAAGTAACAGTCACAAATACTGGTGTTATTGCTCTTACTGGAACTGCTAATCAAGTTTTAGTAAATGGAGGCTCTGGTTCTGCAACCTCAGGCAGTATTACATTAACTACTCCACAATCAATTGGAACAGCATCATCTCCATCTTTTGCTGATGTTACGCTTACTACTGGAAGCAACTCTACTTTAGCTTCAGTAGGCTCTGCTCCAACAAGCATAGTTAACAAACAGTATGTCGATAACTTAGCTTCAGGGCTGGATATCCATGGGTCTGCAAGAGTAATTCAAACATCGTCGATTGGTGCAAGCTATATCCAATCACAATCTTCAGGATCAGCTTCTACAGGTTCATATCTCATCTCAACAACTCAAGTTGCTTTACCAGCTATTGATGGAGTAACTTTTTCTGCTACTGGAGTTTCACAAAGAATTCTCATTAATGGTGGATTTACTGGCAATGCTACAATAGGTGGGACAACCCAATTTACTCCAGCAAACTCGAACATTGCAAATGGTATTTATTATGTTGGTGCTTTAGGAGGCTCGGGCACGTCTAACTGGATTCTTGTAAGAGCCACAGATACTGACGATAATCAAGAACTTACTGGTGGAACTTTTACTTTCATTGAAGAAGGAACATCGTATGCAGATTCTGGATGGGTATGTTCTAATGATACAACCAATCTCGGACCTGTTCAATTTGGCAGCACTGCAATAACATTTACTCAGTTTACTGGTGGTGGCGCTCTAAGTGTGGGTCAGGGCTTAAATAAGGTAAGCAATACGATTGCTGCTAAAATAAATGTAACGCCTATTGGCACAGCATCTGGAACAGGATATACACAATTTAATTTAGGTGGAACTAGTGGTGGAGGTACTGCTGATACTGGATACTATCCAACACTTGGAGTAAGAACCTCTGGTACAGTAGCAGGTACTGCTATTCTAACTTTAAATTCTGATGGCTTTTCATTATTAGGATCCACAAATCTTAATAGAACTTTAACAATTACTGGCTCAGATATAATTTTATCTGGTGGTGGAAATACTTTAACTCTTACAGGCAGTATTTCCTTACCGGCACCTACAGCTAATGGAATAGCTTATGGTTCTAGTGGAACTGCGATTTCATTTTTAACTGCTTCTGGTTCAGGTGCATCTGTTTTAACACAAACATCAGGTTCTGCACCAAGTTATTTAGGACAATCACAGTTGGTTGTTGGAGGTGCAACAACTTCTGCACGTTGGCAAACATCAAGGACTATTACTTTTTCTGGTGGCGGAGTTACAGGATCATTTTCTATTGACGGAAGTGCTGATGTTTCTTCTGTTTCTTTAAATATTGGTAATGATGCTGTTACTTTAGGAACAAAAACTACTGGACAATACGCTTCAACAATTGCAATATCTGGTTCTGGTATTACAGCAACTTCTTCTGCTGCTGATGATGGTACAGCCTATACAATTTATTCTTCTGCTGTGTCAACAAATACAGCATCATCTATTGTATTAAGAGATAGTTCTGGAAATTTTTCTGCAGGCACAATAACCGCAACATTATCTGGTACTGCGACTTCAGCACAAAATATCAATACAACAACTGATAATTCTTCAACATTATATATTTTAGGCACAAGAAGTAATGGAGGATTTGCTGGTACTTCTGTATATGTTAATACTGGAATTTCTGCTCTAGGAAATACAATCACAGCAACGACATTTAGCGGAACTGCAACTTCATCAACAAATACTGCTAATACGAATGTAACACTAGATACTTCTTCTACTATTTATTTAACTGGCTCAAGAAGTAATGCATCTATTGGTTCTACTCCAGTATATGTATTATCTGGAGTTAGTGCTCTTGGAAATACAATTACAGCTGCTACATTCAGTGGAACTGCTACAACTGCTACAAACTCTGCGAATGTTAATATCACTTTAGATACAACTTCTACTATATATCTCGCAGGTTCTAGAAGCAATGCATCTATAGGATCTACATCTGTTTATGTTTTATCTGGTGTAAGTGCTCTTGGTAATACAATTACAGCAACAACATTCAGTGGGACAGCAAGTTCAGCAGCTTTAGTTAATACTTCTGCTTCTACAGCAACAAGATTTCTAGTAGGTACTGTATTAAATACTGCTTCTGGTAGTACTCAATTATCAACAGGGTCTGGAATTACTATAGGTGATAATAGACTTACAACTGGAGGGTTGGCTGTTACTTCTGGCACTGCATCAACTAATACTACTACTGGAGCTTTAACTGTTGCTGGTGGGGTTGGAATTACAGGTCAGTTATCAGTCAATACTATTGCTCTTGGAACAACAGGTGTATCTGTCACTCCTTCGATGACTTACGTTGGAACTGCTGGCACTGTTATCTCAATGAGTGTGCTTTCAGATACAACTTTAGCATGGGAAGGAAGTTCTGGTCAATTATTTTCTATTGATAATAACTTAAGTTCTGGTGAAATATTCTCTGTAAGTGATATTTCAGGTTTGCCAGTTATTACAGCATCCGCAGGCCAAACAATTACTTTAAATGAGTTTGGTGGATTTACACAAGTTGGAAATGGTTTAGCTTCAACTAATACTACAACTGGAGCTTTAAGAGTAATAGGCGGAGTTGGGATTACTGGAGCTGTTTATATTGCTGGAAATACAGGTGTAACAAGTTCTACAGCTTCTACTAATGCAACCACTGGAGCGTTAGTTGTTACTGGTGGTGTTGGAATTGGAGCATCACTTAATATTGCTGGAAATACAAATGTTTCAAGTTCAACTGCTTCTGCAAGTACTTCAACAGGCGCTTTAGTAGTTACTGGTGGTGTTGGCATTGGAGCGTCAGTTAATATTGCCGGTAATACAATAATATCTTCTTCTACCGCTTCAACAACAACTACTACTGGTGCATTAGTCTTAACTGGTGGTGCAGGAATTGGTGGAACATTAAATGTTGGTGGAAACATTAGGGCTGGTTCTAACACTTTTACAAAATCAGGATTTGCTACGGGAGATGTTTTACTTGACAATGGTGGTACAGATACTCCTGCTGTGCTTTTCTATTGGGGAAATAATAAAAATATTGGTATAGATACTTTTTATCCTGGCACTGGAACTACAAAATTTAGAATTGTTAAAGAGTTAAACGAATCTGGAGGTGCTGAGCTTTGGAGTGTTGACAGGAACGGTATTGTTACTCAAACTGCTTGGGATGTTGGAGAAACTGTAAATACCAGAATGTATGATTACAATGAGTTAAATATGTCCGCAACCACTACAATAGGAATAACTTCTTTTGTAAGAGTTGCCAACATAACTTACACTCCAAAATCATCATCTTCTTATATATGGATTGAATTTAATGCCAATTACGATTTCAATAATGGCACAACAGTTGATGATTTTTGGTCAAATATTACAGTGAATGGAACAGAAATTGCAGCAATAAACCAAAGATTTTTAAATGCTTCTGGTGGAGGTACAAGGTCAGGAGTCCTTTTCCCAATTTCAGCAAGATATACAAATTCAAGCACCGCAGGAATTGCTATCACCGTAAGCGCTAAACGTGGTACTGCTGATGATGACCTTAGAGTATTTGGTAGTAGTACTTCTGGCTATATGCGAATTCAGGAGATTGGTAGATAATGGGGACAAAATATAACCCTGCCATTGTAAGAGATGGATTGGCTTTATATTTTGATGCAGCAAACACCAGAAGTTATGCTGGTTCTGGTAATACTGTTTACAATATAGCTCTTACAAGTGCAATAGGGGCAACATTAAGTGCTGGGATATCATTTTCATCTAACCCATCTAAATTTGCAGCCACATCATCTAATTATATTTTATCTGATTACACATTAGCAAGCGGAACATCTTTTACAGTAAGCATGTGGTTCAAAAGAGTTGGAAGTAGTTTTTGGTCTGCGATGTTTGGTTGTGAGGTTTGGAATAGTGGTATAGGATATGTTGCTAGATTAGAGTCAGCAACGACAGTACGTTTTTCTAGAGGTGGAGACGGTACAGGAGTTGCTTATTCCAATGCAGGTCTTGTTTCAGCAAATTTCAATCATTATGCATTTGTAAAAAATCCTTCTGGAACTGATTCTTACATATATTTAAATGGCACTCAAGTTGCAAATGGCTCTATAAGTGACGTTTCTATAACAAAACCATTAGTTTTCAATGCTAGATGGTTAAATGACGGAACTAATATTTCTACTGGTGATGCTCAAGCAAGCCAGTTTTCAAATATTTCAGTATATACCAAAGCATTATCAGCTCAAGAAGTTTTGCAAAATTACAATGCAACTAAAAAGAGGTATGGATTGTAATGGCACTTGAACACCACCCTAGAATAATAACAAGTGATTTAATTCTTTATTTCGATGCTTTAAACTACAGAAGTTATAGTGGGTCTGGAATTACTGTAAATGGCTTAGTTGGAGGTATAGGAGTAACTTTAGTCAATGGAGTTGGTTTTGGAACTACAAGTACAAGTTATTTTATTTTAGATGGCACAAACGATAATATTACATTTTCATTACCTACATTTGGTTCAACTTTAACTATTGAAATGTGGTCAAAAATTAAACTTTTTAGTGGTGGAATGATTTTTGGTTTCAATTTGTATGATGTTTGGACTACTAATGGAGCAATGGGTTTCAACACTGCAGCTTCTGATCAATATGGATTGACATCGACTCAAGTCACAAATTTAAGTTTGCAAAATCAATGGAAACATTATGTTTTTGAAATGAGAAGTGACGTAGCATATACAAACAACAAAATTTATATTAATGGTCAAAATCAATCACTATCACAAGTTGCCTCCTCTGAAAATGCAACAAATAGAAATTTTAATAATGGCCATGGAAGAATAAGTTCCTGGCGATTTGACAATAATTACAACATTCCAATGGATTTAGCACAATTTAAAGTTTACAACAGAGCTCTTACATCAGCAGAAATAATTCAAAATTACAATGCAACTAAAAAGAGGTATGGATTGTAATGGCAATTGAAGCAGGGCCAAGAATAGTAACAAATGGCTTGATATATGATTTAGACGGAGCTGTATCAAGAAGCTATTCTGGTGCTGGTCTTACTGTCTATGATGCAGAAACTAGCGCTATTGGTGGAACTTTAGTTAATGGTGTCACTTATAGCTCAAATAATAATGGTTATTTTGTTTTTGATGGAACTAACGATTATATAAATGTTGGCAATGATTCTTCTCTGCAAATTTCATCAGGAACAATTTCAGCATGGGCAAGAACTTCATCACCTGGTGGATCTTTCAGAGGAATAGTAGCTAAACAATTTGCATATGGTATTTTTTACAATGATAGTGTTTTTGTTGCTTATGATTGGCAAGCTTCAGCCACTAGAAGTTCGGGAATTAATATTGCTGATGGAGCTTGGAAAAATTTAGTATTAACTTTCTCAGGTGGTATTGGAAGCTTATATTTAAATGGTTCATCAGTATTGAGTACCACTTACAACATTAGTAATAACTCATATAACTTATTTATTGGCGCAGAAGCAAATGCAAACCAATATGCTGCTTGTAATATTGCTCAAGTTTTAGTTTACAACAGGGCTATCACGGCATCAGAAGTTATTCAAAATTACAATGCTACAAAAAGGAGATATGGACTTTAATGGGCATAGAATATAACCCAGTAGTAAATACTAATGGATTAGTTTATTGGTATGACACAGGGAACATAAGATCTTATAGTGGCTCTGGAAGTGCGTTATCTAGTCTTCCTAATGGTTCTACAATGAATTTATATAATGGTTACTCTACTTCAGGTAGTGGAGCTACCTTGGCAATTTCTTTGAATGGAACTAATGCTTATACTCTAACTCAAACCAATCTGTACAGTCAGTTTCCTTCTTCATCAACTTCCATGTTTATTTGGGCATATTCTTCAGCAGCAGGAAATATTGTCAGTGAATTAGGTCAAACAACAATAAACACTGGATGGCATGATAGTAACATCGAAATAAATTCTTCTGGTGTAGTATCAATGTCTGTGTGGCATGGAAGTTTGGCAAATAGAGTTACAAGTAGCGCAATAAGTTTTAACACTTGGTATCAACTTGGCTGGACATATAACGGCACAACTTTTACTGGATATATAAATGGTGTGTCTTTTGGAACTACTACATTTACAAGAAGTAGAAATGGCAGCGCATTATATTACACTATTGGTGCACCTGATAGCACAAATATGGGTACTAACTCATATTGGAATGGAAGATTTTCTAATTTTTCTGTATATAACCGTACATTAACAGCATCAGAAGTTTTACAAAATTACAACACAACTAAGAAAAGATATGGACTTTAATGAAAAAATAATGAAATTAAGTACATATATAATTAAATAAATGTGAAAATATTATTTTTTATTGAATAAATTTATTATTTATGTATACAACAATAAATAAATAGCAGTTAAAGTCTTAAAATCATAACTCAACAAAGAGGAAATATGTATCATAGTTGAATTTGCAAATAGAGGTTTCGTAAGCATTTTAGGATAAGAAATATTATGTATTTCAGCAGTTTTTTCATTATAATGAGAGGAGCAGTTACATGGCATTATTAGATTTTCCATCAGGACCGGGTTCAGGTGATACATACACACTTAATGGCAACACATGGAAGTGGAATGGCACTTCTTGGACTGCTTTCAATAGTCTAAGTTTATCATCACAAGTTACTGGTATTCTAGCAGTTCAGTATGGCGGTACTGGATTTGGTGGTACGTATACAACAGGTGATATTCTTTATGCTTCATCATCAAACACTTTTGCTAAGTTAGCTGCTGGAACCGCTGGTTCGGTATTAGCATCCGGAGGAACAGGTGCTGCTCCTTATTGGAAGGTTGATGATTCTGGTACAGGCAGTGTCGGGAACGGAACATCAGGCGGGTTTGCGTATTATAATGGTTTAAATACCATCACTTCAGGAACTGCTTTTTCCTATATTAATGGCGGTGGAACTGGTGGTACAGGTGCAACAGTTGTACTTACTCAAAGCTCTTTAGCATTGATAGGATCAACTATTACTTCTGGTACTTGGGCTGGTAGTGCGATAACTGCAAAATATGGCGGTACTGGATTAAGCACTATATCTGCAGGTCAGTTAATTTACGGTTCTGGCACTGACACATATACAACATTGAGTCATTCAGGTGCTGCAGGATCTATATTAGTTACTACTGGTACGTCAGGGTTAGCTTGGACAGTTGGAAGTTCTTTGACTGTTGGCATTGCTACTTCTGCTGCTACTATCAATACTGATGCTACTACAAATACTAGATATCTAGTAGGTACAGTTCTCAATACAGCTTCTGGTAATACCCAGTTATCAACTGGTTCTGGGATTACTATTGGTAATAACATTATTACTGCTAATACTTTCAGTGGTACAGCCACTTCTGCAGCACAAGTAAATACTGAAGCTTCTACCAGTACTAGATATTTAGTTGGAACTGTTCTTAACACAGCTTCTGGTAGCACCCAGTTATCAACTGGTTCTGGTATTACCATTGGTAATAACATTATTACAGCTACCACATTTGTAGGTTCATTATCTGGCTTAGCCAATACCTCTACTACAGCTAATAATCTAACCACTTATAGCTTATCAGGCACAATGTATTTGACTGGTCAGTCTTCAAGTTCTGGCGGTGTTGGAGTTTCTCAATTTGTAGGAAGTCTATCATATGCTTCTTCAACTGGAATATTATCAGCTACCACTTTCAGCGGTACAGCAACTTCAGCTGCTGCTGTTAATACTGAAGCTTCTACAGGTACTAGATATCTAGTAGGTACAGCCCTTAATACTGCCTCTGGCAGTACTCAGTTATCAACTGGTTCTGGTATTACCATTGGTAATAACATCATAACGGCTACTACATTTAGCGGTTCGCTATCTGGTACAGCTTCTTCAGCTGCTTTAATCAATACAGATGTTTCTACAAATACTAGATATCTAGTAGGTACAGTGCTTAATACAGCTTCTGGTAGTACACAATTATCTACTGGTTCTGGTATTACAATTGGTAACAACATCATAACGGCTACCACATTCCAAGGAAATTTATCAGGAACTGCAGTTACCGCTACTCATTATGGTTCTGGCATTAATTTAACAGGTATTGTAACTTCATTAGCTGCTTCAACTGGTATCTCAGTCAATTCTTCTACAGGTGCAGTAATAGTTACAAACACTGGTGTTATTTCGTTAACAGGTACGGCAAATCAAGTTTTAGTGGGTGGAGGCTCTGGATCTGCTACATCTGGAAACATAACTTTAACTTTACCACAAAATATCGCCACTTCGAGTCAGGTTCAATTCGATACAGTATCTGTAAGAGCTGGAACCTTGACAACCACTTCCTTTAGTAATGCAACTGATATGGTCAACAAGCAATATGTTGACAATTTAGCGTCTGGTCTTGATGTTCATGGATCTGTTAGAGCTATTTCAATAACTGGTTTAGGTGCATCTTATGTTCAATCATCAACTGGTGGTTCAAGTGATGCTATTGGTGCTTATTTAATATCAACTTCATTTACTACTCTACCTAACATTGATACAACTGTTGCATTTGGATCCACTGGTCCAACTCAAAGAATTCTTGTTGCAGGTGGTATTGATGGCAAAGTTAATATTGGAGGTACTGGTTATCAAGCTTCTACAGGTATTTCTTACATAGCAAATGGTATATATTATGTTTCCAGTTTAGGTAGTGGAAGCACTAACTGGATTTTAATTAGAGCAACTGATACAGATACAAATACCGAACTCACAGCGGGAACATTTACATTTGTTGAAGAAGGTACATCATATGCAGATACTGGCTGGGTTTGTACTAATGATACTACAAATCTTGGGCCTATTGGATTTGGTATAACTCAGATCAACTTCTCTCAGTTTACAGGCGCAGCAGCATTCAATACTGGACAAGGTTTAACTAAAACTGGGAACACTGTTGCTACAAAAATAAATTTATCATCCACTGGCACTGCTTCTGGAACTGGATTTACTCAATTTAATATTGGTGGTGCCGCCGGTGGGGGAGTGGCCGATACTGGTTACTATCCAACATTCTCTGTAAGAACATCTGGAACTGTTGCTGGTACGGCTGTTTTGCAGTTAAATTCTGATGGTTTTTCTCTTACAGGTTCTACAAGCACTAACCAAACCTTAACAGTAACTGGCTCAAATATTACATTGACAGGTGGTGGTAATACACTTACCCTTACTGGTAGTATTTCTTTACCTTCACCGCAACAATATAGATTAGCTTATGGTTTAAGCGGGACTGCTGTTTCATTTTTACCAGTTGGTAGCGCAAGTTCTGTTTTATTCCAGACAAATAGCACAACAGATCCTACCTGGGTTGGACAATCTACTCTTGTTGTTGGTGGTGCAACTACTGCAGGTAGTGCTACTTCAGCTGCTACTATCAATACTGAAGCTTCTACGGGTACAAGATATTTAGTAGGTACAGCTCTTAATACTGCCTCTGGTAACACTCAGTTATCAACTGGTTCTGGTATTACCATTGGTAATAATATTATTACTGCTACCACTTTCAGTGGTTCGCTATCTGGTACAGCTTCTACATCTACAACAGCTATTAATTTAAATACTACAAGCT
>JACCDP010044442.1_pt1 | contig 13894 bp, 35 predicted proteins | sample 7445841 | NCBI WGS metagenome assembly JACCDP01 (sample SAMN15323441, study PRJNA562643) | freshwater metagenome | isolation source: river surface water | place: USA:Blue River Watershed | collected 2017-08-17
CTAATCAATTTTATTATGAGAGAGTTTGTAGGAATGTTCAAGGAATTATATTACGGCACAATAGATATGTGGAAAAATGACAGAAAGGAATTCTGGGACACTTATCTGGGGTTTGCGTTGGTGATCTTTGTTTTCTGGTTTTCATTCTGGGTTGTATTACCTATTGTTGGAAATTAAAATAAAACTATATGAAATTATCTGGCAGATATGTAGAGGCTATCAAGGTAGCCAATGTACCAGAAGGTACGCGTGGTAAAATTGAATACACGGACTTGGCTGGTAAGTTGTATGTGAAGTGGAACAACGGGACAGAAGGTGTCATACAAGAACGGGGTGAAACTTATAGAATTATAGAAGTAAGAAGTAAGCCAAAAAAATTATTTTGGAATTTAAAAAGAATAATCTTATTTTTGCTACGCAAATAAAAACTATATCTATATGAATTTAAAAAAGCACATTTGGGAGGGTTGGCTCGTTCAAGATTTCATTGACAATTTAGAGCCGTTGTTTGATAACATTATGCGTAACGATTCTTGGCAGAAACCTTTCAAGGATAAAGCAGAATTAATGCAATGGTGCAAGGACAATCAGCCGTATTACAAAAAGCACATACCCGAAGTTTACAACTACTTTCTAAATAAATCTAATCTTTAACTAAACCCCTTTTAAAATGAAAGCAAATCCAATCTTTGATGGTATCCGTGACTCATACATAAAGCACGGACTCGAAACCGAAAGAGCAGTATTCAGTATGTTAATGACCAAAGCAGTCAAGAACAAAATTAACTTTGAGGAATTTAATCTTGGTGACATTGTTAAAACTATTCACCAAACAAGTATGGGAAATTCTTGTGTTAATTTTGGTGATGGTGAATTGTTATTTCAAGACAATTATGAAGTGCATTCAGTTAGTGCAAGTAGAGATGAAGATGGTGACCCCGAAGTGTTTATTCATATGTTGGATATTAACTCAATGGAAACTCATTCAGTTCGCATTTATCAGTTCCCACAAATTGATTGGCTATTGCAGATTGTGAAAGCCGTGAATGACAAATGTGAATTAACCTTTAATATTGATGAAGATGACGAAGATTAAAATTTTATCAGCGAGTTCGCCCGAGGGGTTGAATAGCAAAGTTCAAGATATGATTGCTGAGGGTTGGGAGCCAATGGGTTCCCACTCAGCAGTTAACATTCATTCGCAAAATCGTTATTCGGGTACTCAGCACATGGATACAATCCATAAGACCGAGTATTCAATAACAATGAAACTGATCAGCCTTGATCCGAAGATCGAAACCGGAGTGTATTGGTATGAAGATGAGGAGACCGGCAGAAAAGTGTATGACGAGGAGGAGATGCGTGATGAATTCGAAAAGAAGTTATTGGAATTAATAAACAATTAATTAAATAAAACTATTGCAATTATGATAGATTTAGAATTAATCTTGCAGAGAGCCGAAGAAGAAAACTCAATTATCATTCATGGATTTGATGGTAGGGTTGATGGCTATAATGATGCTATTGTAGGTATTACAAGAGATGGTCAATTAGTATATTCAATAGAAAAACTAATTGAACTTTGCGCCGAGCAAGGCGAGATGGAAGAAATTGATGCGATCGAATGGTTAGAGTTCAATACATTCGGTGCATACCTTGGTGAGAAGACACCAATTTACATTTACACAAACACTGGTTATTAAATTCAAATTATTATGGAAAAAAGATTCACATTAGAGTATAGCGAAGAACAAGGAGCGTTTCACATGAATGACGGGACGCATTCCAAAAACACGAATGGTTATAGAACTATTCTTGAAAACATTTCGATCGAAGAATACAAGAAGTTTTCTGATCGGCTAAAAAATAGAAAGATCACATTTGCTTATCTGTACAAAGAAGTTGAAAAATTTAAGAACGAACAGAAATGAAGATAGACCTTAAAAAACTCGAAAATTGGTGGGACAATACGGGATTTGTAATCTATGTTGGACTGCTGGTATTATTATTCATTTGGATCAATATCAAAATGTATTTGATGGGTGTCCACACTTGGTAAAATAAAATAAAACTATATGAAAAGTTTAAAAGAAATAGCCGATCAATTAAAGATCGAAATTAAGCAAAAGAAAACAGATCTGGCACTCATTGAATGCGACCAGATCATAAATGATCTTAAAGTAGAAGATCTGGTATCTTGGATTAATGTACACCCAGTAACAAAGTATCATTATCTAAGTGTTACACCCAAAGTCCGATACCGCACAGATGGGAAAAAGATCATGTCGAAGTGCCTGGGGAATGTGGAGAAGCTGGACGATAGGACGATCCTGGCGAAGAAGCGAGAAGCGATTATATTTTTTAAAAATAAATGGGCAGAAATGAGAAATGATTTTGAGATATTAAAAAATAATTCTTAATTTTGCAAAACAGAATTTCAGTTTACATATTATTAACCTTTTATTTTACATTTTAAATTTTAGATTATGGCTACGATTATTAAATTAACTTATACCCAGACGGGTAAAGCAACATTGGTTAACCTTGACCAGATGACAAGTGCATTTAGAATTTTTGAAAGAGGCACACGCAAGTATGCCACCAGAATTAATTTAGGTGGTGAACAATATGTGGTGGTAGATGAGGAACTACAAGAAATCCAGAAGTTAGCCCAGCAAGATTCTACGGGTGAATTTCAATCAACAGATTGGGTTCAAATTGATGCTGGAATTCCAGAGGGTGATGACTTTGTAGATAGGCTGGAACAAGATTACCAGCGTAATACCTATCGCCCTCAACAACAGAGGAATTACCAGCCTCGCAATCACCACTATAATAATAGATATTAGTTTTTGGTTAGTTTCCATAGGTGGTAAGTATGAGTACGGGCTTCCCCCAGCCCGACTCTACTTATTTTTTTGTTCAGCATTTATGGAGAAAGATTAAACAAAAACACTTGTTTGTAAAAAATTTTGTATATTTGCAGACTTTTTAGTACAAACAAAAACATAAAAAGAATGAAAAAACAAATCGAAGACAAAAATCTGATAGACATTAAAAGGTCTATTGGAAGTTTGCGAAAGTTGTTGGCTGATGATCCGAAGCGTATGACACATAAGATTAGGTTTAAGCGTTACGGTGCGAAATATATTATCAGCAACAATGACAACGACCTATCTACTAAATTAGAAAAGTCGTTCAATTCATTTATGGGTAAGTTGAATATCCAGAGTAATGATAAAAAAGTTAAGGGTATTTGCTTTCTGGATAAAAAATCTGACAACTTTAATATAGGTTATCAGAGAGACGGGGAAAGCGTATTACACCAGATTAAAGGTAAGTTGGGTTAGTAAAGGGTTAGTTGTTCCTTGAAGACGGGTTTGTCATTTCCCGTCTTCTTTTTTTTTTAAATTATTACAAAAAAAATTTTGTGGTTTGAATATAGTTTTATATTTTTGCTAACGATTTCATTATTCACCTAAATTCATTCAAAATGAAAAAGAAACAAAAACACACTCTGTTGAAGGGCGAAGGCACTAATCAACACACATTGTATGGCGAATTTGCTATTGAAGAAGTAGTAGATTTTCCGAAGGTTCAAGTAACGAAGGATAGCCTTCTTAAACACGAACAACCAGATGGTTCATTCAGTAACGAACACAAAGCGTTGCAGATTGACAAAGGATTATGGTCTATGGGGAAACAAGTAGAATATAATCCATTTGATAAAAGAGTAACTCAAATCTGGGATTAGGTTTTTTTTTGCCCAGACCAAAATTTCAACCATTTATTTTGACAGAAAAATTAAAACTATGGCTAATCCTTTAATCCATTCAAAATCCAGCGTGAAGCGTTGGGGTGGTAATGTGGGAGATTACCTTCCAATCCACGAACTGATTGATAGTCCGAAGGCAGTAATGAATAATAACTCTGCCAGAGCATTAACACATCATACTTGGTTTGCTTATACTATCATTCCAAAAATCTTCGGTTACAATATCACCAATAGTGATGGCAAGAGTGTTGATACTATTGATATTGCTATGTTGCATATTGCAGAAGATTTCAGAATGAAGTTTGTGCCAACAGCACAAGATTACTTACAGCACATTCAAGTCCAAGCGTGGTTCAATAATGGCGTGAAGGAATTAGATAGTCAAGAAGGAAAAGAAATTGCTCAAAACTTAATTAAAAAATTACAATATGAAAACAACTGAATTAACAGACTTGCAACAAATGATTGCACTCTGGAAAGAGAAGGGCATCACAGAATGTTCAATGGAATTTAATTGTGGTGGCGACCAGATGAATGATTACACCTTCACATTTCATACAAAGGAAGGTGAGATTAAGTGTGATGAACTTGAAAGTTACTTTGAGAACGAAGTGTATAATCAAGTTGAGTTCTATGTTAATAGTGATGGTCATTATATGGGAGAGGCTGGATATGTTTATATCAGACTTGATGAAGATGATGAAGATAATGTGGATTTCACTTACACAAAAGATGCTGAAAGTGAATGGAATGAAACCTTTTCAGAAGTCGCTTATTTCCCATTGACAGATGACTATAAGAAGTTCATTCAAGATAAGGTTCAGAGTATTGTAGGTGGTGAAGATGGTGAAGCAATTAACTACAAAGGTGATTGCATCTTGACTGATGAAGAAGAAGCAATCGCAGATAGCCTTCAAAGTGATTTGAGAGATTTTGCTTGTGATGTAGAAATATCTGATGCAGAAGGGGAAGCAGGTGATTGGTTTAGATTTAGTACCAATAATCCAGAAGATGATGATGCAGATGATGATACTATGGGGGTTACAATCACAGATGATGGGTTGAAGGTTAGCGTTGAAAAAACCTATTATGTTTACAAACCAAGCGAAGATTAAAAAACATTTAAAACTAATTCATTATGAAGATTATCATTAACAATGTAGCGTTTGACTACAATATCGGTTGCAGACTTTTAAAGTCAAAGTATAAGAACGAACCATTCGGAAATCTTGATGACATCTGGGAACATATTGTTCCTATGACATTCAAAGAAATCGCCACAGAGATTAAGAATTTAGAGCAGAGAAGAATAGCGATTGGTTGTCTGGGATTAGACCAGATAGTTAAAGAAGTTAATCCAACTCTGATGAGGTCTGAAACATTGAAGAAGCAGACCACTTGGGTTACACCAGAAGGTGAATTGGAAACAAAACAATTCAATGATACCTACGAACTATGGAAGGTTGAAGGTAATGCTTGGAGTGAAGGTACAGATGCCAGATGGGGTGCAGATGATGTGTTTTATATTAGATGTAAGGACACATCTACCGACAGAGAGTATCTTATCTGGGTTGATGCAGTAGATGTCGCCAGAACCAATAATAAAGATGGTTGGTTCAGTTCTGATAAGAGTAAGCACATCACACCAATTCAAGCGATTGCTTGGACAATCCAGACAGATATTGAGAAGGGTGGAATTGATAAGATTGTTAGACAGGGTGATTGCATCTTAATCAAGATGAAGAAAGATGCCACCAAAGGTAGAGTTAGACATCTGACAGAAGATGAATATAAAACTTTGTTGGTTGCAGAGAGTTAGTGCTGATTTGTTGAATACCCCCAGCAGAAATGTTGGGGGTTATTTTCTCACCTTTTAATTTTTTAAAATGAAAGAAACTACTTTTTACATAGTTCAGTATAATGACTGCTATGGTAATGGCGACCAGAAATCAAATGAAGTTCTGGTTAAAGATGAAGCAACCTTCTGGCGCTGGTTAAAGAAGCGTAATAAAGAAAGAATCGCAGAAGGTGAGATGGAAGAACAAGTAGAAGAATTTGATTTAATCCCTATAACTTTATTTAAATGAGAAGAAACGCAAAGCGTGTCGCTGATCTATCCGATCAGCTGGTCAGCGAGATCAACCAGGTGATAAGCACCAGATCAATCCAGGAAGTAGAATTCAATCGTCCGTTTACAATCCAGCTGGACGTTCAATCCACCACAGGTGATTACTGGGACATTGAAGAAGGTCTATGTCGCAGGCTTACTGGCGAAGGTATTACAATCATTCAATCCGATATTACAGGAGATGAGCAGGAGGTTAAACTGGAAGAACTTAGAGTTGTAGAACTTGCATTTATTCTGGACGAACTGGAAGAAGGGAATTACAAACCATTTTAAATAAAACTATATGGAAAATTTCGAAAGAGATTCTAAGATTGCCAACTTCAATGAGAAGTTAAAAGCCATTCTAATTGAACTGGCAGTTAATGATGAGTTACCACTTGATATGACTACACTGGACGCCAGTGTTTTTGATCCCTGTACTACACCAGTGATCGATACCCTGATCACATTACAGGAAGACGCTGAGTGGGCTCTTAATGGTAACTGGGACAGAAGCGATTCAGGTTTCGAAGCTCAGATTCAATTAATCAATAGTGTCTTATAATAAAAAAAATTAAGGAGCTTCGGACTGCTATGTATACGCAAGCTTTAAACGTCACCAATCGAGCAGGGAATAGTGGTACCTTAATTTTTTATTACAAAAAAAATGTTTTGTATTTTAAATAACTTTATTACATTTGTAAAAAAAACACACTATGGTAAAAGTTTATTTTGAATTGGACAATGGCAAGTATGCCGAACTGGTCGCGATCTTTGATGATGAAGAGACGTATGACGTGTGCCTTCCCGCACTGGAGAAGTTGTGTAAGAAACACAATTTTGATTTAGTAACAGAATCAGTAGATGAAGAAACAGAACTAAAAGAACTCGTATGACGAAGACAGAATTTTATCAGAAGTATGGAGTGTATCTAGAAGCGGTTGCTGAGGATAACGCTGAGTATGGCGATCATTTGATTCTTCACCCAGAAGAAATTGATCTTGCTAGGAAGTACCAGAAGGAAGGATTAAGTATTGTTTCTGTTCATGAGACGGAAGACGGCGAAGACTTCGTTGATATTTCGCAGCCATGTGATTTTGGTACGCAGCCATTTAAGTACGGGTATTACGCCGTCAACGTGGCGATTCATTAATTGTTACAAAAAAATATTTTTGTATTTTAAATAATTTTATTACTTTTGCTAAAACTTAATAACGATCGTATGACACAGTATCTTTCACAGTACAAAAACAAAGCCCAGGCTAAACGCGAAACTAGCTTGAGCTACCTAGGCGGAATTAACACCAGCTCAAAGATTGCAAAGGGGCTCAAGTATGACGAGATGACCTACATCCTGTACCTGGCACCTGCAGATCTTAGCGGCTATGAAGTTTGCCCTATGCGCAGCAAAGAATGCACAGCAGCCTGCTTACATGAGAGCGGCCATAACAGGATCGACATCCATGAGAACGTTATCAACAAAGCCCGTATTACGAAGACGAAGTTATTCTTTGAGAATCGTCCTTTCTTTATGGGCTGGCTAGTGGATGAGATACGCAGCGCGCAGAGCAAAGCAATTGCTGCAGGCAAAAGCTTCAGCGTCCGCCTGAACGGCACTAGCGACCTTAGCCCTGAACAGTTTCACCTGGATGGGAAAAACATCCTGGAGATCTTTCCTGAAGTACAGTTCTATGATTATACCAAAGTATACAAGCGTATACAGTTAACAAAGAAGTACAGCAATTATGATATTACCTATTCATACAGTGGGACGAACGCTGTACAGTGCCAGGATGCATTGCTTCAGGATATCAGGGTCGCTGTAGTATTCGAAAAAGTTCCTGAACAGTTTTGGGGCAGACTAGTGATCGATGGAGATGCATACGATATGCGTTATCAGGACCAGAGCGGCGTGATCGTGGGCCTGAAGTATAAGAAGGTCCGCAACAAGCTTGAGCTTACCAAAAGCAAGTTCGTTATATCAGAAGAGAAACTTTTAAATAAATCTATTTAAGATGGAATATATCAAGCACATTAGCGACCTTAGGAATGAGCTACACAGAAAAATTGTTTACCAGTCGATCTTAGCTCACCATCCAGGATCAGAATACGTCCTGGATCTTCAAGAACCAGTCCAGGCGTTCTATACAGTGACGTCCAAGGAAACCGGCGAACTTAACGTAACCCAGGTTACAGTAACCGGGATTGATGGCTCAACCGGCGAGCTCATTGCAGCCACAGCGACCGGCATACGTAAGAAGTTATATTATAACGATCTTACTCTAGAACAGCTAGCCAGGTTATTACTTCACCTGGAAGCTAAATTATTCACAGTAACAGAATTTAAAAATGATAGAAACCTTATCACAGTTGGTTAGAAAACCTAGCAAAGCTAGTGACCACGACCTTGAGCTTATTGGATGGAAAGAAAAACAAGCTAGAGTACTCAAGCACATGCAGCGAGATGAGAAGCTTATTCAGCTGCTAGAAGAATTCAAAGCCGTTAATGATCGTCTTAAGTTCTTTAGATCAAAGAACGACGTCAAAGTATACTTCTCGACTCAGGAGAAGGGCGGCGAAGAATATCTATACGCCCGCTGCTTCTTTAATATTGACGGGAAGCCCCGCGAGTTTAAGAAGTACCTGGGAATAGCGGATCAGGTAAATCCTGATCACCTGGACATGGGTGAGTTAAAAGAAATATTTTTAAGAATGTTAAAAAATTATTTGGCATATTAAAAATAAAATATAACTTGCCGGTGTATTACGAAAAAAGAGAAAACAACCAGTTCAAATAAAACTATTTTAAATCATGGAAGCATACAAGATTAAAGCGAATGAAGATTTTTGTGACCACCTGTTGCGTGTGATCAAAGATAACGGAACATGGGGATGGCCAGATCAACAGGTGATCTTCGTAATACGCGGCGGGAAGATCCTAGGAGAAGCTGCGGCACTGGAAAAGGCTAAGACAATAGTTAGTCCTGAGTACTTCAAAAAAAATTTTGGAATATTAAAAGAGAATTCTTAATTTTACAAAAAAAAACAACTATGGCAACGAAAATTCAAGACCCACAAACCTTTTGGAACAAGAAAGCTGCTGAAGTATTACGCGGCAAAACAATTGTAGAAGCTAGATACCTGAATGATAAGGAGATGGAGATGATGGGATGGTACAAACGCCCATTATGCTTTTTCCTGAACGACGGCACTTCATGCATTCTATCTATGGATGATGAAGGAAATGACGGCGGCGCATTATTCTATGGAAGTGACGGTGTATTACCTACCCTTTAATTTATATAAACTATAATATCATGATAACTCATCAAACAAAATTCGGAGAAGTTCAATTAAGAGTCGCAATGATTGACACTAATGGAACAGATTTATGTGAAGGCGTCGAAGTGAAACTCGATGGCGAATTAATCGGAGAAGTTTTCGATGTTGATACAGATTACATTGAAGAAATGAGCGTTGAAGATGTTGAAGAAATTGTAGAGAGTATTATCTAACCTTTTAAATAAAACTAACTATGGCAAAGAGATTTAAAGTAAGGTTCAACCTGGGGAAAGGAAAGAACTACATGAAGTGGAAAGTAGAATCGGATGGAGAGTCCAACTACTACAGCCCTGAAGAATATAACCTGTATATGTACGGCTGCCAGTTGAAGAACCAGCGGGCTACAGCAAACAAGATTCACCAGGGAGCTAACAAAGCTGTATGCGCCTGGATCTTGTGCGACACAATTCTGCTGGCACAAAACATCGAGCTTCCTGAAGCAAACACCAGGTTAACATATAACCCGCGTGTCAGGCCCAACTGGATGGCGGGAGATGTGCTCGCAGATAACGCTAACTTCGAAAGCATTTGGAGCGACGGTAGAAAATTATTCACAAATATTTAAATCTATTTTAAAATGGATGCATTAACTTTAAGTAATGAATATCTCGACAAGTATAAGTTCGAGATGTACACCAAAGCCGGCGATAACGCCTGCAGGTCAATTGTACGCGCTGCGTGGAAAAAGCTGGACGGTACTAAAAGAGTATCAGGGCAGGAGATGTTTGATTACGTAAAAGAAAGAATGGACGTAGTCAAAGCGAAACATCCTGAAGTATACGACACTGAACCTAACTACCATATCTACCTGCTGGTAAGTAAGAAAGCGAAAGAGTATGAGTACGACTTCACACAATATTTTCAATAAGTTTCAAATAAAACTATTTTAAAATGGAAGCAGCATTAATAGGTGAAGAAATCATCCAGGTGTTTGTGGTAATTAACCCAAATGGAGAAGACTTGTTTGTTACCTGGAACAAAAATAATCATACTGAGAACAATCCGGACGCATTATCTTACATCCCGGAATATGTTGTTGAAGATGATTTCGAGAATGAACTTGAGCAGGGCTGCCAGGACTGGCTAGATGCTGTAGCCGCAGTAAAATATTGGCAGCAGAAGCAAGACTTAAATTAAAAACCAATTAAATTTAAATAAAATGGACAAAGTAGAAAAGTACAAGGCGGCTGCGCAAAGATGGGCAGCAAGATATAATGTAGAAGACCAGCACGCAATTGATGTGGCGGCTTCAGTGTTAATGACTCGTGATAAAGTCATGATGGGCGGAAGCTTCGTCCAGGCTGTAGTAGACAACAACTTGAGAGAAGCAATCAACAGAGCGGATGATACCTGCATCAAGTATTTGAAGTTCTTCAGTATCATTAACTGGAACTGTGGTAGCTATGAAATCGAAAACGGACAGTAGGATGACCAGGGAGCAAATAGAAAGGAAGCTTGAGGATTTGAAATCACTTAAGCTTCCACAGCTAAATAAGAAAAGCAGAGCTCACCAGGACTGGAAGCGCGAGATGGAGAATCTCACCAGGCTTCTAGATACTGAGATGGGTAAATTAAACAACCTTTTAAAAAGAACTATATGAAAGGAATATTCATAGACGCAAAGAATCGACAGGTAACTTATGTTAATACCAAAGCACAGCTGGAGGATCTTTACTTAATCCTTGGCGTCAATATGGTAGAGATCGGGAAGTACTGGGAAAACGGTGACACACTGTGGGTTGATGAGGAAGGATTAATTAACGGTACTGACTTCGGATTCCAGGTTCAGGGACTAGAGTTCCTGGGCAATGGATTAATCCTGGGGACTAACAGGGAGAACCCTGAGGCGAACGACTCGGCCCTAACAAAGATCGAGGACCTGAAGCTAAAGTTCTTTGAACTAGTCCCGGCAGTTTAAAATAAAACTATTTGAATTATGGAAAACAGTTACAGGGTTTTATGGGAGATAGATGTGGATGCGGCGGACGCTAAGGATGCTGCGCAACAGGCTTATGCTGCAATAGTGAGTGGTGCTGCACCGGTGTTCGAAGTTCATCAATGGCGCGAGCCGGAGATGACCAACATAGATCCGGTGGCCCTGGTGGATGTGAAGGACCTGTCGGCGGATCTACCTGTACCAGACAAAAGGATCATTACTGAAACCTATATGGGACCAGATATCATTTAAAATAAAACTATTTCAATTATGCAAAAGACACTTGTTAAGATTTGGATCGATCAAAAAAAATCATCGATCAACTGGAAGATGAATATGGGATTGATCAATGTCAACTCAGCAACCGACCAGATCCAGCTCCTGGATGAATTGATCGACGACTTCAACCTGGAGGAGGTAACTGAAGACCAGGATTACTTCATAGAAAAAAATTTTTGATTCTAAGAAATAATTCTTAATTTTCCAGCTCAAATTAAAATTCATTCGTATGACACAGACAATCAACCTAGGCCCAGAAGTTTATGTAACTGACCCTTGCTACAGTGTACCGACCTGGTGCCAAACCAAGCTTACCAATGTATTACCTGGTGAGTGGATCGTATCAATGATCTATGACGAAAAAGGCGGAAGCAACAGGAACGCCGAGCTCTACCTGGTGCACAAGGACCATCAATCATCCAGGGACCTAAGCTTCGACTGGTTCGGAGAATTCGGCGTCGACAGCGGCCAAGCGGGAGTCTTTGATGCTGCGTCATACAGGGACGATGCATATGCTGCAGGTATTACAACACCTGAAGTTGACTTCTTCCTTCCAGGTGATCCTCTAGAAGGTGACGCCTGGTACACTAAGATGTGCAAGTTCACACAAACCAACGACGGCTGGGGAACATACGCAGCAGGTGCAGTATCCAGTAGCGGCTATGGCGACGGTATGTATCCACTATACGGTGCTGAAGTTGATGGGAAGGTTGTAGCGCTTCAACTAACATTCATTGATCAATCCGCGGATGACGATGAAGACCTGGAGGAGGACTGCTGCAATGAATGCGGGGCGGAACTAGAGTCGGACGGATCTTGTGACTACTGTGAGCACTTCAAGAATTCAAAGCTTGAAGATTAAATAAAACTATTTCAAATTCTTAAAACAAATCAATATGACTAAGAAGACTAAAGAACCGGTTCTAATCAAATGGGTTAAAATCGGAATCAAGGAAAAGAAGAAGTGGGACACGAATCCAAAGTCTCCACTGAATACTGCAGCATGTCTCCAGTACCTATACGAGCGCTACGCTTATCAGATGTTTGAAGATGGGCTTACCCTCAACGACATTTTTTATGAAGCCAGGTTCTACTTCAAAAAGATCGGAATCACCGGCCGAGGTAAGAATCGCAAATAAAACTATTTTAAAATATTCCTCCCAGGATTTTTTTGTTCCAGTTTTTTTCCTTATATTTTTTCATAAACAATATATGTTATGAGAAACAACAGAACAACCAAGTCCACCCCGCTAACTGTATACCAGGCAGTGGGACCAAACATCTACTTTGATGGTAACAGCTATCGAGTTCGTGTAATTGTTAAAGGTCAACGTTACTCTAAGAATCTAACTTCGAAGAGAGCAGCTGTCCAATATCGCAATTCACTTCTTAAGACTGCTTAAGAGATCAACAGTAGTAGGTTTGTTAAATAAGGGAGGACATCAATACGTCTCCCTTATTTTTTTAACATTTAAATTCTGACACATGTATTACCTTCCAATCTGGCTCGAGTTCCTGATCTACGGAACAATGATCGCTTTATCCATTTTAGTGGTGAAGTACTGCTTCGATCTGATAAAGATCATTAAGGAGAAGTAACCAGAACCCCCGTGTATTACCTGGACACCTGGATGTCCCGGGCGGGACAAGGAAAATGAAATAAAACTATTTTATTTTTTAACCAGCCGGCTAGCCTGGCTCCCGGACACGCGTATGACACATCCCCTCCTGGGACACTCATATTATTCCCCTATGTATAAACCGATCGGCCTCATATCTATGGGGCCTTTCTTTTTCCTGGATGCCAAGAGGCGCCGAGTCCTTTATACGAGGCGCCGATCTATCCCACAAAAAATTGCGTATGACATGGGGGACCCTCAGGGATCGCCACCTAAGATTTTAAATAAAACTATTTTAAATTTCACGTATGACACCCGGCCCAGTAGATCGGCCGCTCCCATAAAGGGGTCGCGGCCTCTTAGACATCCCCGAATATTTTGTTTAAGTATTACACGCAAAAGTTAAACACTCAGTAACACGTCATACGCGCGCGCCGCCGGAGGCAAAGCCCGCCGAGCCCTTCATGCGAGGCGGGCGTATTACATGAATATCAAGAAGAATTTTAGAATTTCAAAAAAATGTGGTCGTGATTCACACAAGGGACACTTCCTGGGTGGTTCCCACTTATTAACATTTTTTCCCACTTTTTGTGATTGTAATACAGGGAGCCCAAAAAAGTAGCTCTGGAAGGGTTAATATCGCCAATAAATTTAGTACGATAGACGATGTACCAAAAATGGCAGTAAAATATATGTTTATTTATATAAATGTAGCCATTATGACAGGGTAGCATTGTGCAAAATATAGGCTTTTCATTGTGCCAAATTCGGAAGTAAAAACGCGCCAAAGTCGGAAGTAATTAGATCGCCCCTCCCCATAAAGGGGTGAGGGGCTC
>JACCDP010422886.1_pt1 | contig 13891 bp, 21 predicted proteins | sample 7445841 | NCBI WGS metagenome assembly JACCDP01 (sample SAMN15323441, study PRJNA562643) | freshwater metagenome | isolation source: river surface water | place: USA:Blue River Watershed | collected 2017-08-17
AATGGCGTCTTGCAAGCTCAAGGCAGCAGGGTCTTGCGGGTTCTGGTAAATCAGAATCTGGGTCTTGCCAAAGACAATCAGGAATCCATTGTGCGAGGCCAGCGCCTGAATCTCATCCACGCCGTTAGGCCACACCTGCGCTACGTTCAACGTACCGGCAGAACCTGTGCTCAGGCGGTAGCCTTCCAGCAGGTCAGAGAACTGAATCGTGTTCTTGTCGCTGGTAGTGCTTGCTGTCCATGTGCGACCAAAGGCGCTGATCGCAATGTTCGACTGCTGCACCGTAGCCACATAACTCGGGTGCTCCGAGATACGTTTATATGTCGTCGTCGATGCCCCCGGATCATAGTACAGCGGGTCATGGCCTTCTTGGTAGAAGAACATGATGCCGTTCAGCGGAGCCATCTGCCAGTTATTAGCTGTAATCGTCGGGGCTACACCGCCACCGCCGTAGGTCAGCGTGGTCAGTGTGCTTCCGTTAAGTCGGTATAACTTGTTGTTACCTGCGGCTAAAATGTAGGAAGTTCCGTTAGTTGTAATTAACTCACCAAGCGCCTGTACCGGATTAGACCCTAAATCAGCGTTTGTAGTGTGTTCTGGCAACCAACCTTTCCTAGCACCAATACGGCCAAACTTGTCAATGACGCAGTTCATGGCCTGTGTAGCGAATCCGGACTCAAGGGCAACTGAACTATCCTGCGTGTTCAGCCCCATGAAACCAGGCGCTACAATGGATGTAGTGGCTAGTTTATTGTACATTACACTTCACTCCACACCACTTGATCCTCGCTTCGGTTACGCTCAATGGCAACAGCGTCAGCCAACGCAAGGCGATACATCTGGAACAATTCCGAGAAGTTACCACCGCCGTCTTCACCACGCTCACCAACAGCCTTAGCATAGGCCAGTAACTCAACCAAGTGAGCCGGTACCTTTAACAAATCGCTGTTGTTAACCAAGTCATCCTGCGGCACAATCACATCCCACCGCAGCTGGTACACCGCATCCGGCACCGGGTACAGGTTCACTTGTGTGTCTCCGTTGCTGTCAACACCGTCAAACGTGTAGTAGTACGGTGCAGACTGCGACGTAGTGCCCACAAAGTATTGTCGCTGAATCCAAGAATTGCTGACAAACTCCATGTTGTAGTTCTGGGTGTCGTTAATGACATCCTCAACTTTGAATCGTTGTCCAGAACCTGTTAAAGCATAAGTGCGTGTGCCACCAACCGTATTCAAGAGAATCGTATCAGCAAGACACTGCCACTCATGTGCATCTTCAACTTCCCGCTTGGCATCGTTCACCAGGACACCAATCAAGGAACTGTAAGGTGTGTCGTTTACCCCAGACACCGTGGTTTCCCGCAGTCGGGTTAAAACGTTATTTACTAACTGTAAGTAAGTTTTAGCCATGTTGTTCCTATAATTTTATCCTAGTTTAAGACTTTTGTCAAGTTATTTGTCTTGTTTCTTTGCAAGTATTTCTTCAATTCGGTGCAGTGCGTCTATAACATCCTGCCTAAATTCTTTGAAGTCGTCACGGCGGATGTAGTTAAGCGGCAGGTCTTGTTTTAAGTCTGCCAGATCGTCTTTTAATTCTTGTACTGCACCCCAAATAACACGCGCAAACCACCCTAAAACAGCGAGGCCCGTCCCTAAAACAAACTGTAGTATTTCATTAGTGTTCATTTCACCTCTGCCTCGGTGGTTTACGGAGCGACCGGCCATGTTACTGATGTTGGGAACCCCGGCTGTGCCGTAATATCCCGCAATGATTGCCTGTACGCTGCCCAAGCAGTCTTATCTACAGGCGAATCCGCAACCTGTGTCCAGTCCGTTTCTTTCAACTTCTGGTTACGTTCTTCACGAACGTCTTTGGCCACTCGTTCAAGTTCTTCCGCTGTCTTGCTGCGCACATTCCAGGTAACTTCCCACTGTTGGGTTGCCGGGCTGAAGGCGCAACCAGTGCGCTCAACTACTTGTGTCTTTTCATCAAAGACAACAGGTGTGTCAACTACAGGAACTACACCAAACTCCCGTAAGGTGTCTTGTGGAATGTTTTGCGGAAAACTGGTTTGTGGATTGTCTTTTCTCAGATCGCCGATTGTGTATGGAAATTTCTCGACAGTCTGATTGTTTACTAATGCGTACATTTTTATTCCTTGGTCACTTAATTAAAACTAAAATTCCGCGTAAAGAACTTGGTGGGGACGCTGTAAACGTTTGTGTAGCCAACGAACCAATAGGAGGATTAGTGTAAGAATGAAATGCAACAGAGGGGCCGTTTGCATCACTGTCTCCAACGACCAATGAAAAATTAGCACTGCTAAAAGAAGTAGAGGGTTCCCTTGTACCTAAAGCAGCTATTACAACACTATTAGAAGTCGAAACCGTAATCCCGGATAACGGAAGTGTGTTATTTTGTCTATTTCCTGTGCCTGTCGCTTCCCACTCAGCACTTCTATAAGTAATAATATGACCAGAAAGCGGATGGGTGTTTGAATAGTTTATAGTGTAACTGCTTCCTTCAGAAGATGCTGTCTTATATCCAACAACCATTGCGTCGTTTGAGCCAGAATCATACACCTCTGTCCAACCTGCCGGTAATGTATAATTTCCTCCACCAGCGCCTGCGTCTGCTACAACAACCAGAAGCATTAAATCATTATCTATAGTGCCTGCTGGTTTATTTATGTTCAATGAAGTAACAGAAGTGCCGCCGCTATCAGCAGAAGCACTGCTTATAAATGTTGGCGCAGGTTTTCCCGCCCCTGCTCGTAATTTATCCGCTAACATCAAGCATCTCCAACACGGGCACCATAGATCACACTACCTACTTTCCACAACTGAATTACAGTAAAACCGGAAGTGTTTAACGCTGGCGCTGAGCCAGCATTTGTTTTCCAAGTAACAGCCAGAGAAGTCCACGTAATGGTGTATGCTGTTCCGTCATCAACCATCAACGTAATTGACTGTCCTGCATTCCAAGTACCGCTTGTCGGTGTGCTGTTGCCTGTCAGAGTCCAGGTTTGAATGCTTCCATTAGCAGGGGATAACGCAGGTGTTGTACCGGTAACGGAAAAGACTTCTTCTGTGTACCCGTCATTGAGCACAGCCGCTGTAATCGTAGGTGCTGTTAATGTCTTGTTAGTTAAAGTTTCCGTGCCTGTAAGAGTAACGTCACCAACAGTTACGTTTCCAGAACCAAGCAGACTATTACTGTTGACTGTCTTGATATTGGTGCCGCTAATCAGGGGCTCTTGGCCGACACCAACCACGTTACCACCGGAATCTTTGGTAAAGAGTTTCTTGTCAGTAACGTTAACTGCCAGTTCACCTTGCACAAGGCTACCGGCAGCAGGTACCGCAGAAGCAGTGGAACTGTTTTTAGTGATGATTGTTGCCATTGTCAACCTTTAAGTGTTTTGGTTACGCCAGTATTCATAGTCGATACCGCCAGCAGGGAACGGGATAGACCCAGGCGCTATTGGTTCTTCGCTCTTTAAGAAGTTTTGAACCTGCTCCAGACTATAACCTGTAGCGTCTGCCAAATCTTGATAAGACAGCCCATACTCATCTGCTTTCCAGTAGATGTATGTAGGCTTCATGTCGTCAGGAATGTTGGGGTTGTTTAACACAGAATTAACGTAATCGCTAATCTGCTGGTCTGATACTTGCTGTTGTGCCGGAGCGGTGGCCGGTGCTGCTGCAGGGGCAGGAGTCATTAACCCGGGGAATAATGAAGACAACACGCTAGAAGGCACTGCAGGGGCGGTACCTTGTGGTGCCGGTGCAGGAGGCATAGCAGCGTTGCCGCCAGAGCCATACCAGCTTTGCAGATAATTTGCTTGGTTAGGCATCTGTCCCGGCAGATACTGGTTCAGGAAGCCCTGCACTTGGTTGAAATACTCGGGTGTGTTCTGCGGAATGCCCTGTGTAGGCAGAGTTCCTACACCGCCACCTCCGCCACCACCACCAAGGGCTGCTCCGCCGCCTAACAGACTCAGCAGAGATGCTAAGGTGTTGGGGTTAGTTAGCAGTCCTGTAAGAGTGTTTGTGATTCCGGGAGGAAGACCGCCGGGAGGGGCTGTAGTGCCGCCGCCAGGAGCGCCTCCGGGGGCTGTCGTTGTAGGAGGCGTCACAGGGCCGCCTGCGGGAAGACCTGTTGCTGCCGATGCAGCCGACACAAGTTCAGGTGTCAGTCCGTATAAGGAACCACCAATGTTAACCACGGCAGGGGTAGCGCCAGTGGCCAGATAACCAGCTAACGGATCAACTCCGCCTGTTGCCGCTAAGTTCATGTTGGCAATCTGGCTGTCTTTGGCTGCGTTAAATAAAGAAGACGCAGCAGCAGCCCCTTCTGCTAAACCAATACCAGACCCAAGTGCACCCAATTGTGCGGCTGTTAAGCCTGCTGTGGCAGTCTGAGCGGCTGTTAAAGGAACAATTCCTTCTCCGGCTGCGATGGCTAACTCAATTGGGCCTAAACCGGCGCCGGCAGCTCCTGCCCCAGCACCAAACAAAGACGGGCCTAAAAAAGAACCAACGCCTAACAAAGCAGCAGCGGCTAAAATCTTGTCTTTGTCGCTTGTTTCAAAACCCTGTGTGCCAAACACCAACTGACCCGTTTCAGGGTTCACAGAAACTTGGTAGTTTGTCCCGCCGCCGCCTGTGTATGTAACACCAAAGTTACTGGCCTGTCCGGGAGTTAGTGTATTAGTTAATTGAGAAACGTCAGTTACGCCGCTATTGATTAAATAGCGAGCCATGTCCATCACAGTTTGCTCTGTAGACGTAGGAGCACGGCCGTAAGCATTCTGGAACAACTGTGAACCGACATCGTAGTTAAAGCCAATGCTTTCACCAGAAGTGTTATATACACCGCCCTCTAATTTAGACAAATCAACCAAAGGTACAATCTGGGAATACAGATTCATAATATCTGTAGGATTGTACTGCCTGCCTTCATAGTCTGCAACTAACGAAGGAGTGGTTGCTTCAGCAGTGGGTGCAGCAACTGTAGCAGAAGGCATGTACCCAGAAACCACGTCCGGGGTAACGTTCATGCCCAGCGAGGTGTTCAGATACCCCGCCACCTGCTCAGGGTTGTAACCCGCAGCAGATGCCAAAGACCCGGCAGTAGCATAATCGCCTGCTGCGATAGCTTGGTTAAACGCCGCTAATTGTTCAGCAGTTGCCATTATGCTTTCCTTATAACCTCAAATGTGTTAATTACGCTCATGTCAGAGCCTGCTTCAGTTTCTACACGAATTTGATCGCCTTCTTCAAGGACAACGTAAGCACCGCCGTCAAACTTTAAGTAGGATTTTGCGTTGAGTGTGTAGTTGTCCAGCACCTTAATCTCTGTTGTCGTGCTACTGTCATACCACAATACATCAACGTGCTTACCGCCTGAAGTATGGTTGATAACGTAACACAGGTTCCACAGAGCATAGTAACCCGTAGGAACAGTGTAAACAGTTGTTTTTAGTGCCGCTGTTAGGTTGTTACCTACGGATATTTGTCTCATCACTCATCCTTGCTTTTCGGAGGGCGTCCAACTCGTTTAGGTTGAGGCTCTTCTTCCACACCTTCAACCACTAATTCATATTCTTCGTGGCCCTTCATTGTAGCATCATCATGCTCGTATTTGAATTCCACAATGTTTCCTGTCTTTTTGCATCGCCATTTAGCCATTATCTACTCCTTGTAGGTGACAAAAGAAAGCACCCTCCGAAGAAGATGCTTTTGTTTTTATTAACTACTTACCAACCGGGACGGCCAATGAACACCTTAACGGTGGTCGAAGCCAGATCAAGCGCAGCAGTCTCTAAGTTAGACACGGTAACGGTCACTGTGTTAGCAGCAGACACATAGGCACCAACGATGCCCAGAGCTTGGCTAACACCTAAAGACGTGCCGAGAACCATGTCGCCTAAAGCAACGCCGGGAACAGTAATAGTGTCAGAAACACTGTTACCGTCGCTGGCAGAACCAAAGTCAATGGTTCCAGTAACTTCCCACATCTCTGTGAAAGCACCGCGAAGTTGCTGTGTACCACGCTCAACACGAACGTTTGTTGCAGGCATAATTTCCTCCTAGATTAAGTTAAAACCAGAACAGGGGCCGAAGCCCCCGTCAATCTAGTCAGATATTAGGCCGGAACAGCGATAGCAAACGCACCGGTCGGAACGTCAGCGTCGTCGCCCTTACGCAGAATCTGTGTACCATACAGGCAGTCGAACGTGAGCAGATCGCCCAGGTATTCCTGCTTGTACTGGGTCTGCGAACGGACACCCATTTGCTCAGCCAGCGCCAGCGAATCACGATGGAACAACAGAGCGATACGGGCGTTAGCAGAGCCAGAAGCAGTGTCGCAGTTCGGGGTCACATACACTTCCACGCCGTACACGTTGCCGATACGACCATTGCGGATGGTGTTGCCACCGCCGCCTTCGCCCACGAAAGCCTGCTCGGTGTAACGAGCAATACCCATCATGGTGTTACGGGCAGACGGGGGGATCACCAGGAAACGGTCTTCCATCGGCAGGAAGTTGTCGTCCATACGCTGGATCATGCGACGGATACCCGCATCGGTAAAAGCCGTCTCGTTGTTCGAGCCAGCCACATACAGGGTAGAACCGTCACCGCCGGTGTAGGCAGCAGCGTACACGTTTGTGCCAGCGCCGTTGTTAGCCGAGCGACCCAGTTGGATCAGGTCGGTATCGGTCTGACGGGCCAGAGCGTGACCAGCATCGTCCGTGTAGAAACGACGCAGCGACGACAGAGCCTGAACGCTCACGATGTCTTCGATCAAACGCGACACTTCAAAGTGCTTGTTGATGAGGATTTGCACGACCGACTCGGTATCCTGCTGGATACGAACCACAGCGTTGGCTGTCTTAGCCTGAGCGACAGAACGGCTCGGCATCGGGATGTTGATTGTGTCACCCTTCTTGCCTTTGTGGTTGATCTTGCGAACCAGGTTAGCCATAACCAGGTTGCGCTTGTAAGCCGCAATGACTTCATCGCTCCATACTTCGGGGATGAATGTGTTTGCGGTGGTTGTTGTAACGTTGTTAGAGGTGCCGTATGCACCAGCGGTAACTGCCATTTGGTTTCTCCTAGAGAATTAGTTATCGGACACGACCTTCTTGATACGCTCTCATAATTTCATCTTGGAGCGCGTCATATCGGTCAGGGTTTTCAATTCGTAGCCGGATAAGGTCGGCACGGCGATAAACTTTCTTGGAAGACTCCCCTGTACCCCCAGTATCCACACTGGCTGCTTTGAGGTTCTTTTCTCGTGTAGCAGTAGCGGTTTCCTGGGCTTGCTGCGTCTTGGCAGAGCGAATCTGCTTAAACGTAGACAACAGTTCATCAGCAGCGTTGTAGTCATACTGTGCGTCGGCCAGTGCGTACATATTCAGACGCATCGGAGAAGCCTTCACCCACTCAATAAACTCGCCATCCCGAACCACCTCTGCAAAATCAGGGTGTTTTTTGGCGAGTGCTGCTTGAGTCTGTAATTGCCTCATCTGAGCGGCTGCTTGCTTAGCGGCCAACACATCAGGATGATTCTCAACTGCTTTTTGAACTGCTTTCTTGGGGTCTTCAAAAAAGTCTAGTTCGTTTTCTTCTTTCGTAGGTTCTGGTTGCTTCTGCGAGAGTTGTTGACGCAGTAACTGGTCAGCAAGCCGTCGAACTTCACCCACCTCCTGTGCTTGACGACCAATCAGCTTTTCAGCCTGTTGGTGCATCTCCACGATTTCCTCTAAAGACTTGCCCCGATACTTGTCGGGAATCTTTACCTCCGGGGGTTGTTCTTCCGGTGCAGCGGACTCTTGTTTAGTCTGTTCCGCTTCTAATTCACTGATGTCGTTAACCGGTGTCAGTTCATCGTCATTTTCAATAAGAGCCATACCTAACCTTTCTCCTGCCCTTTCGGGTTCTAGGATTAATAAATGCAGTTTACCGCGTTATTCTTGAGCGGACTGCTTTCTTTCATGTTTGAGCTTATCAGCCCGTAAACGCACCCACTTGTCTGCCGCTCCAGGAAAGGCACCTGTGATGCCCTCCAAGCGTACATGACCAGAGGATACGATTCTTTCAGCATCTTTTCCGCACTCTTTGCAGGGATGCTGCCTCACAAAGGAATCTACAAAAACTTCGCTAAGGTGTCCATCAGGGCATAGGAATTCAAACACTCGTATCATTCTTCAACTCCTCAAACACTTTTTCGCAAGTCTCCTTACGCTTCAATAACAGTTCCAATATGTCTAGCTGGCCTTTCCTGTACCATAAATCGTTCGCGTCAGTGACCAGTGATAAATTATTGATGCTGTCTTTTAGCTTTTGTAAATCCTCAATTAAGTCCTTCCAGCCGTCCCTCGCCATGAGGTCAAACTGGTTTTCATAGTATTTTTGTAGATCGGTATTCATGGATTGTTCCTTTCTGGAGTCCTATACCATATATTATATATCAAGTTGTAAGTTTTGTCAATAGCCAACCGGTGATTTTGTAATTTCCATCCAGCTACTTCCTGTCCAATACCTCGGCTTCTTTGCCAGAGGAACCCATACAGACCCGTCATAGTAACTGTAGCCCGTTGTGGCTAATGTGTATACAAGTTCAGCATTCTGTGCTAAAACCAAACAACTTCCTGCAACTGTTTCTAGTTTTCTATCAAACTCTGTAGTTGCCGTCTGACCAATAACAGAATAACTGCTTTCTGTGGTCTGTAACTTCCTGTCAAAGACCAGTGTTGCTGTCTGACCGCTAACGGAGAAACTGCCAACCGTAGTGTCCAACACATAGGCAGTTGGTGCTGCTCCCCCGCTGTTGAACAATACAATTAAAGACATTCTTTAAGCCACTTCGAATTTTATTTCAAAAGTCAGGGTGCCTGTTGAAGCTACAGAGCCTTGTACAAAGCGTACACCGCTGTTTTCACGGACATAAATAGGTCGTTCAGGCGTGCAGATAAAGTTTGCGCCAACAAGACCAGCAAGAGCAGAACCTGCGTTGGTTTCTTCTGTAAACACAAAGCGCTGACCAAGCACAGCACCGGCGGTTGCTCCGCCTGTAGGTGCAGAACGTGCTGTAATGTTAGCACTTAAGTTAGCATAGGAAGTATCTAACTTGTTAAGAGCAGGGGCTGTAAGCGAGGTGCTTTCAGTGGTTGCTGCTGTACCACCAGTTCCCACGGCTGTTGTTCGTGTGAGCCACATCTCAACACCAACCGTACCCGTTACTGCCACATCATTATCAACAAAGCAGATAGCAGACAAGATACGAATAGTGCTGCCGCTTCCGGTGGCATTAAACATATCCAAGTGAACTTTGTTGCTACCAGCGGCAGAACCAACAACAATCAACTTGTAAACCGGCAGGCTGTCAATAATATGGCCGTCTGCATCTGCATTCATAACCACCTGATATTCTTTGCTGCTAACTAACTGAGTTGCAACTAGAACACCAGAGCCAGGTGTTACCGCAATACTGTCGTTTGGCAAAGACATAATTAAGCCACCGTAAAGATTGCGCCAGGAGAAGCGTTACTAAACCGGATTGTAAAGGTTTCGCCGCTTGTCATGCTAATACTGGAACCATAATCAAACCAACCAATCAGTTCGTCACTGGCAGCAGTGTCGTTGTACAGCACCGCATAGCGAAAAGCAGCCATAGCACCAGTAGCAGTAAACACCACTTCTGTGCCGCTTACCGTAGTTGTGCCGGTTGTCTCACTAATCGAGATTGTTGTGGTGTTACCTCCTGTTGTGTAGCCGTTACCCGCAGAAATCTGCGTAATGTTGGCAAGCACAGTGTTGGTAGCCACGGGAGCCGAGTTGGTCAACGCAACCTTAAAGGTATGGGCATCAAAATCATGGACACCCCGCGCCAACTGTTCAGAAAAGTCCTGAAATTTGTTAAAGGCAGAAGTTGCCATGTTGTTCCTTACGAAATATCAAACCAAACATCGCCTACCGCAGCCCCTGTAGGGGCAGTGGCTTGGACAAAAACGCGAGGGCCAGCATATTGTTGGACTAGCAAAGAAGACACACCCTGAGAATTTTCTGTTAACAGTGGGCCTGCGTCAATTTCGTTACCATCCGACAACTTAAATACTAAGGAACCGTCAGCAGCAATCTCGGCATCCACGACAGAAACACCGTCCTGTCCGTCTTTGCCATCCTTGCCGTCTTTTCCGTCCCTGCCCGGTATACCCTGCGGCCCTTGTGGGCCTTGGAGTCCTTGTTTACCGTCTTTACCTGGCCTGCCTTCCGGCCCTTGTGGGCCTTCCAGCTTTTTAATCGTTTCGGCTTTGTCGGACAACTCCCGTACTTGCTTCTTGAGTTTTCCAACATTATCAGCCAGTAACAGGAGTTTGTCGTCGTCCATCATTCACCTAAAGATTGCTTAAACTTGGCGTCTGAAGCCTTTTTAGCCTCCATCTGAGCCAAAGCAATGCGCTCATTGCTGTCAATGTCCTTTTCTTTGAGGGCGATTTCAGCCAGTTTAACCCGACGCTCGAAATCTTTGCTCTCATTGTCCTCGTTGAGGTTGTTGGACAGTGCTGCAATGTACTTTGCCTGTGCCACTTGCGGGGCAATCTCAGCTTCAACAGCAGATTTTTGTGCTTCCGCTGCTTCACGCTGCGCTTTAGCCTGCAATTCCTGAATTTGAGCCTGTAACAGCGCCATTTGCATCTGTTGTTGCTGCATTGCGGCTTGCTGAGCCTCCGGATTCGGCTGACTCATCTGCTCTAACGCTGCAATCAGGTCGCCACGGTTGGTCAGGCTGCTGTTTTGCAGGATTCCTTTCAGAACCAGAGGTAAAACAGGCGTATCCGGCCCTAAAGTCTGCAACAGAGCAATCATTTGCTGCTGTTCAAACTCCCGTGCAAGGATACCTAACGTTGCTGTGGGCACAAAATTCATGTCAACAGACGGATAACGCTCCGGATCAAACTGCATGTACCGGAAAACCGCCTTGTTGATGAACGGAATCATGAAATCTTCTTGGAAATTGCTCAGAGTACGCTTGTACTTTTTGATAATTCCCGCCATTGCCATGCTCATACCGCCTGCACCAGCGTCACGAGGCACGTTAGACGGCATTCCTGCGCTATCTACAGTACCTGTGGCTTGCAGAAGCATTCGCTCAAAGTTCTGAGCCGCTGCAACAGCATTCTGATCGGTCTGACCGAACTTGAAAGGAGTCAGAATCTCTGTCGGATTGCCGTTCGTGAGGATTGCCTTACCGGGCTTGATCTCAAACTTGGCACCGCGAGGCAGTCGCGTAGCGTCCATGGCAATCATCGGAGCTGTTGTCAGCGCCAGAGAGTCCATATGGGCACGTAGTTGGCCGTCAATGGCCTTCTGCATGTTGTACGCCTTCTCCACCGTACCACGACCCCAGAAGCGTCCAGGCACCGTATCGTCTTGATACGCCACCACAGGGCGGTCTTTCATCATGTACGGGTTCGGCTCAGCCTTCAGCAGCAGGGTGTCGTTGGCAATCACCACGATTGCTTCCACCAAGTTGCTGTACTTAGCAGCCTCAGAGTTTTCCGGGAACAGTTCCTCGTACTCTTTTTCTTGTTCTTCCAAGAATTCCTGCGGAACCAGACCGTAGTAAGTTACTAACTTTACCTTGTCATCTTCGTAGATGCGTTCTTCTTGGGTCGGCTCAAGGTCATCATTAACATACATGCTGTTAATGTCCACCTTCTTGTAGGTTCCGTTCTCGATACCTTCCACAATCTTGTGGATCGAGACATACTTTTCAATCGCCACACCCAGAGCATCTTCAATGCTGTCGGCGTTGGGGTCAATCAGGAAGTTCTTGGGGTTGACCGGCTTGATCTTGACAGCAACACGCTCAGTCTCCTCAACACCGATAGCGGCTGCTTGAGCCACGCCGGGGATCGGCTGGGTTGCGGGGGTGTATTCTGTCTCCGTCTTGACCAGAATCTCACCAATGCCCGTACCATAAATCTCAGCCATCAGTTCGATATGGTCGATGGCTTTCTTGATCTTGTCCTTCTTGAAGTCTTCCATCAGTTGTTTTTTGATGGAATCCACATCCAGAGGATTACCGTTTACATCACGGACATCATCCTGAATGTCGAAGAACTCACCTTGGCCGAAGATGGCTTCCATGATCTCAGCATGGCGGGTTTCAACAGCTTGCTGCGTGGCGGGGCTGATGATACGGCTACGCTCAGAATCACGGGTCTTGTCGCCAGCATCCCAGATGCCCCGGAAGATTCGCTCATACTCAAGCCACAACTCAAGGTAGTTGGAATCCCGATGATCGCGCCAACGCTGAATGTGGTCAGAAATCCACTCGGTCAGGTCACGCTCATTCTGGCTGGGTTCCTCAAAAGGACTTTCTTTGTCTTCGTAGTCTTCCATCACCACTTCACCTTATCAGTGACCGCTTTGCACATTTCGACAAATTCTTCAACACTCAACGTACCGCGCATCATGTTGATTTTTTTATGAACAAGTTGAATGTTATCTAAGCAGTAACCTTTGTCATTGTTGATGCGGTCAATAGAAGCAGAGTGTTCCCACCCCGTTACTGACCAACCTATGGGTATTGCGGACAAAGCGCATCGCTGTCCTTGCATATTGTACAAAGTATCCACTTCTTCCGGGGACAAATCCCACGAGTAGCCCCTTGTAATAGCACTTTTCTTAAACGCTTCAAACCAGGCCAATCTAACACTACCTACCATTCCGGAAGGATGGTTGTTCATGTTACTACACCTTTTGCACGGCTGCTCAATTAAATGGGCACCAATGCAATAATTTCTTCGAGCATGCGCGACCAAGCCATTACATTTAGGACAAGGACGCACCCACTTTCCGCTTTCCTCTTTGAAAACCCCTTCAGGAACTTCTAAAGGAAATGGCATATTATTTCCACTTAATTTGGTCAGCCCACCAAGCAGCAGACATCTTGCCCTTGGCAATGTTGTCGGCGTGTCGAGCCTTGAAAGATTTATTACGGGCAGTGCCTTCCGGAGAACCAGAAACACCTTGCTGTCCAAAACGGATAGTCTTTACTTGATCGCCATCTTTGGCTACCACCACATGACTCTTGGTTGGGTGGTCAGGTGTGCGCTTGGGCTTGTTGTAGCCAGAGACACCAGCACGGGTAAGCCGAGAGTCTTTGGTAGCCATCACTTGCCCTTCATCATGCACTTACCGGCTTTCTTGCACTTAGCCGGAGTAGGGCACCCTGCACAGGGCTTGAATTCTTTCATCGGGATTGTCTTTTTAGTAGCCATTCTTTTTACCTTTCTTGGCAGTCTTGGCTGCATCCTTGAAGTCTTTGGCGCTAGGGGCACCCTTGGCACCCGGCTTACGCATCTTCTCACCGCTACCGGCTTCGATGCGCTTACGCTTGGCGTTGATGTTTGCGTACAGACCTGGTTTCATTTAATACCCCGCTATTTTGTCAAAGACTTCATATTCGTCTTCTTCGTAATCTTGTTGGTAGTTTGCTACGGCTAACTGATCTATGTAGGAGAGCGCATCAACAAGATCATCGTGAACGCCAGCAGTAGGAAACATAATAAGTTGGTCTTTAAATTCTTCCCAATCTTCTTCTTCATTGAACGAAATCCTGCCGTGCTCCATGCGGCCCTGAAGACTCCAGACAACCCGATCAGTCTTTTTCTTGTTGCCGTGAGTAAGGTCTTGAATGTGTGCATAAATGTTATTCTTCCTCATCAAGTCATTTAGATAGGGCAGAACAGCATTCTTCAATGCCCCTCGTTCAATACCAACCCCAATCGGCTGATAGTCCCGGATTGTTTTCAGGATGTTTACCGCTGTCTCTCGGATGTCCCACCGACCATGCAGAATCTTGTCCACCC
>JACCDP010543285.1_pt1 | contig 13886 bp, 13 predicted proteins | sample 7445841 | NCBI WGS metagenome assembly JACCDP01 (sample SAMN15323441, study PRJNA562643) | freshwater metagenome | isolation source: river surface water | place: USA:Blue River Watershed | collected 2017-08-17
GCAATTGCCGGACCCGAAAATGACCATTATCAATTTTTAAAAACGCAATATAGTAAATACAAAAACATTCATTTTCTTGGAGAGCAGATGAACCCAATTGAATGGGTTAGAATTGCTGACATAGGTATTTTACCAACTTATTTTCCAGGAGAGAGTTGTCCTAGTACGATTGTTGAATACATGGCTTGTGGACTTCCTGTTATTTCAACCAATATCGGTGAAATACCCAATATGATTACGAATAATGAAGAAAAGGGGGGAATCCTAATTAATTTAGAAGAAAATGGAATGCCATCCCTTGTTGAGCTAAAAAATGCCATCGACTTACTTTACAGCGATTCTTTTAAACGAAGAACCATGGGAGCAACTGCATTAAGAGCCTTTGAGAAATTTAACATTAATAATGCAGCAAAGGCATATATGAAAGTATATCAACAAGCAATTGGAAACAATTAAAAAAATAATTATTTCACTTGGATTCTATAAGTACATAACTCGACTTTATGATTTACTAATTTTTGAGTATCGATTTATTCAATTGAATCGAAATTTAGGCAATTTAAATAACGAAAATCGGGTTTTCTTTTTTTTTCCATTTTATCACACCGGTGGAGAAGAAATAGTTCATTTGAATATTGTCAAAAGTGTATCAGAATATCCTACTATTAAATTAGTTTCATTACCTTCCGGGGATGAAGATTTAAAAAATGAGTTTTTCAAAATATCCAATTGTTTTGATATTCAACTATTTATCCGGAACAAAAAAAAAAGAAAAATATTGGTTCAAACGATAGCAAAAAAAATAAGTAATCAAAAAAAAACGACGGTATTTGGATGTCACTCACACTTTCTTTATGACTTACTTCCCTATTTAGATCAAAAAATCACTAAAATAGACTTTCTACATGCTTTTACGGGTATTCATGAACCCGGACATGAAAAGGACAGCTTACCTTTTGTAAATTACTTTGACAAACGAATTGTGATTACAAAGTATTTGAAAAATCAATTAGAACTATTTTACGACAAAAATAATATTTCGATAACCTTAAAGGAAAAAATTCAAGTAATTTACAATGCGACTCATTTTGAAGCTGCCTATAGAGAAAACAAAAGTAACGATAAACTCACGCTACTCTATGTGGGTAGGAATAGTCCTGAAAAACGAATTTATTTAATTGGTAATATAGCGACCAGACTTCAATCTTTGAATTTGAATTCAGAAGTCGTGCTTATTGGTGCAAATCTAGAAGATGCTGTATTACCAGAGGATAAAATTAATTGTAAATTTCTCGGTGCATTAAATCAAAATGAGATTGAGGCATGGTATAAAAAAGCAAATGTCATTTTAATCACATCTAAACGAGAAGGGTTTCCTTTGGTATTCATGGAATCCATGATTTTTGGCTGTGTTCCTCTCTCTACAAATGTTGGTGGAATACCCGAATTAATTACGAACCAGGTTAATGGCATTTTAATCGATAATAATAAGAATGAAGTGGAAATCATTAATGAATTTTGCTCTCAAATTGAATCATTCGTAAAATACGCTGAAAAGTATAATTCCATTTCCGAAAATGCATTTCAGTTCGCCCATCAAAATTTCGGAATGCAGCGGTTTAAAAACGAATATCAAAAATTACTTTTGAATGCTTGAGCAACCATTAGTTTCGTTTATTATTCCTTATTATAATTCTTCAAACACAATTGAAGAAACCATCCAATCCATTAAAGATCAAACCTATGAAAATTACGATATATGGATCATAAATGATGGTAGTACATTTGAGGAAAGTATAGAGAAATTAAAATTGTTGGAAAAAGATCCAAGTATTTCTATTTTACACCAAAACAATTCAGGTCCTGGGGTTGCTAGAAATGAAGCAATTCGATTAAGTAAAGCGGAATATATAATCCCTTTGGATGCTGATGATAGAATTCACCAAGAATCAGTCGAAAAAGCGATTGAATTAATTAAAGAAAAAAAGGAAACGGGCGTTATTTATGGTGATTTAGTTTTTTTTGGTGCTAAAACCGGCACAAAAAGGCAATCTTTCAAAGACATAAAAACCCAGTTTATTTTTAATCAATTGGCAATTACAGCCTTAATTAAAAAACAAGTGTTTGAAGAAGTCGGTTATTATGATGAATTCTTAAGTAAACCGGGACTTGAAGACTGGGAATTTTGGATGCGTGTAGCGAAATCTAATTGGTCAATTGAATCAATGAATAGTATATTTTGTTATGTGAGAGTTGATGAAAATTCTAGAACCTATCGGGAAGCGAACAAAAATATAGACTTGATTAAGGAGTATGTTTATAAGAAGCATTCTAACTTATTATCGGTTGAGTTTTCTTCTTTGTTTTATCAGAATAAACAAATACTTGAAACCCCTGATTTCAAAATAGGAAAGTCATTGCTAAAACCCTACAGGTTTTTAAAAAACTTGTTAAAAAAGTGACTTTAAGTTAAGAATGCCGACAGTAGATTTAAGTAAAAAAAATAATTTCGATATCCTACGACTTGTCGCATCCGTATTTGTTATTATTACTCATTCTTATGCATTAAGCGGAAAAGGAGAGTCAGATTATTTGTCAACATTAACACTCGGCACCTTATCTTTTAGCCATGCTGGTGTGGCTATATTCTTTGTGATTAGTGGTTACTTGATTCTACAAAGTGCTATGAATACGGATACGATTCTGTCCTATTTTTGGAAGAGAACACTTAGAATATTTCCAGGATTGTTAGTAGTTATATTATTGTGTGTTTTCATATTAGGACCAATTGTAACTAGCTTGCCGATTTCGGATTACTTTTCAAATGCCGATTCTTATAAACATTTATATTCAGCTGCAATTTACAATACATCACATTTAAGTCTCCCAGGTGTTTTTGAAACAAATCCTTATCATGCTGTAAACGGTTCGTTATGGACACTGCAATATGAATTTACGTGTTACATTTTTATATCATTAATTATTTTCTATTTCAAATCATTTGATAAAGTAAAATCCTATCTAATTGTTAGTTTTTTTTTACTAATCATTTCATTTAGGATTTATTTAGGTGAACGATACTTTTGGTTCAATTACAGTTCTTCCTTTTTAGCAGGTATGAATATTATGTATTTGTATGAGTGGATGATTTATTTTATGTCTGGAATGTTACTTTATTTGTTTGGAAGGAAATACAACTATATGTTTTTGACTCTCGGGATTATATTATCACTATATACAATCTTATTGTTCTTTGATCAAATTAATTTTGCTCGGATAACAATATACTTTTTAATACCCCTTATTGTATTTTTAATTGCATTTAAAGTTCCTCAAATTTCTGTGTTAAGTAAATACGGAGATATATCTTATGGGATGTATATTTATGCCTATCCAATACAGCAATTAATAATGCATTACAATCCTAAAATAACTATTGAATTATTTGTTTTACTGAGCATTGTATTCACCATTCCTTTTGCGATGTTTTCTTGGCATTTCGTAGAAAAAAAATCGTTAAAATTTAAATCGGTTTTATCTAAAAGAAACCTTGTTCATGAATAATCAACTATGATAAATTCAATCTTTTCAAAATCAAAAACATTCACTTCAAAAGATGTTGAACTTTATGCTCAATTGACAGGAGACTACAACCCGGTTCATTTCAATGAGGAATTTGCAAAAAACACCATTTTTGGAAAGCCAATCGTACACGGCCCGCTGGTTTTAACTTTTGTTACTACTTTGTTTGCAACAGATCTACCGGGGCCTGGAACCGTATATTTATCGCATGACGTGAAATATTTACGACCAGTCTATATTGGTGATGAAATTACAGCTACGCTTGAAGTAATTGAAGTAACGGACAAACAACACATTTTTGTAAGGACCATTTGTATAAATAAAAAAGGTGAAACCGTACTTTCAGGCGTTGCACGTTTAAAGAAAATGGAATGACAATTCGAAAAGTTCTTGCGTCCGATGAGAATACAATTATCGAATTATTTAAAAAATTTGATGATACACCTGTTAATCACGATGACAAAAGAGTTTTATTCAAGAAGCAATTTAATTGTGACGAAGATTTTTATGGCTTACTCATTGAAGATCATGGAAAAGTCATTGCCTATTTGGGTTTAATATTTGTTCATCGCACGATTAACAATCAACTAGTCAAATACTGTAATCTCACCAGTTTTTTAATTGACCCGAATTACCGAGGTCAAAAGCTGACTCATAAGATGATTGATGAAGTATTGAAATTGGGAAATTACACTATTACAGCTATAACACCTATACCTTCATTATACCGCATGTATGAATCAAAAGGTTTAGTAAAACTAGAGGACGACCGAGTAATATTTTGGAACAAGAGAAACAGTCAAAATACATGGTCAATCGTTCAAGATGAAGCAGAAATTGAAAAAATGCTTGATTCTGAAAATAAACAGATTTATTTGGATCACAAGAAATTTAACTGCGAAATAATAGTGTTATCAAATTCTATAGAAACTCTTTTATTAATTGGAAAAGTATATCAGTCACAATTGAGAAAATTTAAAACGGGCAGATTCATTAATTACCTAGACTTTTTTATCAGAAAAACAACTGGTTTTAGTTTTTTAAACAAGCCTGTGGATGCACTTGAGATTCACTACTGCTCAAACTATCAAAGTTTGATAGATTTTTTTAGTCAAACATTAACATTGCTATGTGCCTGTAAAAATTGGCAGGGAATAATTTTAAGAAAAGATATTTGCTCTTTAGAAAAATTGAATTCATTCAAAAAAAATAATTTTTTTAGAGCAAGACAATTATTCTATTCAAACCAAATTTCGAATGCAGAATATGACACACTTTATTCTGAGGTTTATGTTTTGGATTTAAAATGAAAAATTGGTTTAATCAAAATTTTTTAGGTTTACTTGTTAAAACAAATGGAATCATTTCCAAACCCTTGTTTGGCGGAATCGGACATATTTTCATGTTACATCGAGTTCTTCCGGATGAGCTTCGAAACGAATATACTTTTAACCGAGATTTAGCAATTACACCTGAATTTTTGGAGCAAACAATTAGCCAACTTAAAAAAGAAAACTATCAGTTTATTTCATTAGATGAGTTGCATTTAATTCTCCAGAAAAAGAGAAATATCGACCAAAAATTTATTTGCCTCACACTTGATGATGGGTACCGGGATAATATCACTTATGGTTTACCCATTTTTGAAAAGCTTGAAATTCCTTTTACAATATTCGTTACAAATAGTTTCCCTAATGGTACGGCTCACTTTTGGTGGTATTGGTTGGAAGAAAAAGTGAATCGCAATAATGAATTAATTTGGAAAAACAAAGTTCATTCTTTAGAATCCGAAGAGCAGAAAATAGCTGTTTACAATTTATTGCGTTCAGAAATCAAAAATTCAAACTTGTTAAATAGAACGAAAATTTGTTCAGAATTTTTTGAGAAAACGCCTGAACAAATAAAACAGGAATGTACCGAAATTGCTTTGAGTTGGGATGAATTAAGGAGTTACAAATCACATGAACTGATGACAATCGGTGCTCATACCATGAATCACTTGTCCTTAGCCAATCTCTCCGGGGAAGAAATGAAGTGGGAAATTGAAAGTGGGAAATTAGAAATGGAAGAAAAATTAGAAATAAAAATCGACCATTTTGCATATCCCTACGGGAGTTTTGAGGATGCCGGTAAGAGAGAGTTTGATTTTGTTAGACAATTAAATTTCAAGACAGCGACGATGAATCACCCAGGAAGTGTGTTTTCAGGGAGTTACAAATCAAGAACCTTTTTACCACGCTATCCCCTTGGGAACAATATAAATCAAGAAAAACTTTCAAATTATTTAAATGGTATTCAGCATTTTTCAACGAATGGATGGAAACGCGCACTTTAAGGGATGAATAATATTGAAATATCCATCATAATTGTACACTATAAAACACCTGATTTATTGTTAAATTGCGTTTCGTCCTTATGGAATAATTCAGCTGCTTTTTCCGTAGAAGTAATCGTTGTAGATAATGAATCTAACGATGATAGTAAAAATCTAATTCTTAGTTCATATCCAAAAACTAAATGGATTGATGCGGGTTACAATTCAGGCTTTGCAAGAGGAAATAATTTAGGTATACACAATTCATCAGGTGAATATATTTTATTGCTCAATCCAGATTCTTTCATAAAAGATGATTTTTTGAAAAGAATGATAGGTATTTACAAACAAAAAAATTTGAATCATACACTAGGCTTATTAGGTTGCCGCATTATTTCATCAGTCGATAAATCGCTTTTGGTTGGGACAGGAATTGGTTTTCCGAGTATAATGAAATACGTAAAATCAAATCCAATAGTCATTAAGCTATTCCCCAGTTTCTTGAACAACAAAAAGTATAAACCGGAAGAAATGCATTATAAAAATCATGAAGTTGATTTTGTCAGTGGAGCATGTGTGATGATTAAACGATCGAAAATTGATCAATATGATTTATACCTGGACGAAGACTTTTTCCTTTATTACGAAGATGTGGAGTGGTCTTTCAGAACCAAACAAAAGGACTTGATGAATTATTTTACCGCAGAAGTTGAAGTGTATCATGAAAATAGTGCTAGTACAGCTAAAAATTCAACCAGAAATAACATCATTTTAGTTTCAGAAATATTGTTTTACTTCAAGACTATATCCAGGATTAATTGGTACTTTTTGAAGCAACTGGTTCGTTTTAATTTTTATTTAAATCGCCTTTTATTAAAAAGAAAAAATCAATTAGAACTGTTAATTGAAGAAACTGAACAGTTTAAGATTCGAAAAAAATATTTCACAATGATTGAAAAAGAATTCAAGCGTGAACCTTGTTCAGCTCAAAATTTTTTAACATATGTTGAATAGAATTATTCGAAAAATAATTCCTCAAAATAATAAAGTTCTTCTTCAAGAAAAAATAGAAGAATTAGAGCAATTGCGTGCAAAATCTTCCGAAATAGCTATTTATGGATCACCCACGGAGGGCAATTGGTTGGGGGTAGCCAATGCAACCATAAGCCTATTCCCTCATTTCCATTATGAATTCCCTCAATGGTATCATCACTCAGTTTTTAATCAGAAAGAATTAGCAATTTGGACAAATAAATTAAATGAACTCGAATTTGATAAAATTACGATTTCTGGTTTTGCAATTTTTTTTTTCGAAGTTATAAATAAATTGAATTCTGTAAACAATATTGAAGTGATTTTTCATGGGACTTGGACGGAAATGCACAACAACAAAATACGATTTTTAATCAAAAATATTTTTGATTTATCAAGAAAAAACAAAATAAAAAAAATTGGTTTTGTAAAGTTTGGAATGGCTGAAACTGTTGAAAAATTATTTGGATTTTCTTGTTTTCATTCTCCGTTGCCTTCACCTATTATTCCTTATGGAATTCAAAAACTAGAATTAGATCGCACTAATGTTCACATTGGTGTTTTTGGGGCTGATACCTTCAATAAAAATTTACACAATCAGGTTATACATGCCTTGTTGATTGAAAACAGTGTTATTCATGTATTAGACAAAAGTATTTTCAGTTACCTGAATATGGATCATCGAATTATTGAACATGGGAAAAACTTACCGAAAGAAAAATTCCTGGGAATCTTAGGTTCTATGGATTTGAATCTCTATATGAGTTACTCAGAATCTTGGGGTTTGGTGGCTTATGAAAGTCAAGAATTAGGGGTGCCCATAATAAATGCAATTGACATTGACTATTTACACATTTTTAAACGTAAATTATCGGAAATAAGAAATAATGATGCTTTATTGTGAATTGTTAAAACAAAAACTTTAAGATATCTTCGTTGACTAAATAAGAAGTAATGATAGGTAAAATAATATATCGCTCAATTTCATCAAAAAAAAAGATTGAAAAACTACAGCAAAAGATACGTGATGAAGAATGGCGGTATTTAATTAATGAAATTCCGCAAAACTCAAATTTCTTAGATGTTGGATGCGGGTCTGGCTATGCAATGGCAAGAGCATTTAGTGATAAAAATTGCATTGTAGTTGGAATTGATCCTGAACCGGGTGCTCACGGTGTAGGAAGATTCATTAAAGATCTCGTATCGGTATCAAATATTCATAAAGGTTATGCAGAAAATTTACCCTTTGAGGATCATACATTTGATGTTGTTTTTTCTTCTCATGTGTTGGAGCATGTAGAAAATGAAATACGTTCCTTAAAAGAAATGAAACGGGTATTAAAAGATGATGGTATATTGATTATTGGTATGCCTACCTCTACAATGGCTTGGATAAATTTAGGTTCTACAGTTGTATTTACGACTCATATTAAAATATACGAATTCATAAAAAGTATCTTTACCCTTAATATATTGAATAGCTTTATTAAAATTTTTCGCATTTCTTCCCACAGTTTCCCAAGAGCGAATTCGATTTGGTATGATATCAAACACTACAGATTAGATAATTGGAAAAAAACGGTAGATAAAGAATTCCTGATTGAAAAAACCATTTTACCTTGTTTATATCCCTATCCGGACTACCCTCAGTTTTTCAAATTACACCGTTCAAAATTGGGTTCAAGCAGCGTGTTTTTTGTTTGCCGCAAGAAATGAAAATTATTCAAATCATACCGAGTTTACGAAAAGGCGGAGCAGAACGATTAGTATTGGATATTTTGAGAGAATTTCTTTCTCGAAAAAACATACAAATGAAATTGGTAATTTTTCGAAATGAATTAGATTATTCAATTGAGGACATTGAAGAATACACAACTATTTTACCTTCCTCGGTCTCTCTTTCACTTAAAAGAAATCCTATTTCGCATATCGATAAACTTCAAAAATTTATCGAAGAATTCCAGCCAAATATTATCCATTCCCATCTTTTTGAGGCCGAATTAGTTAGTCGTTTTTGCTATTATCCAGAAGCTAAGTGGTTTTCGCATATTCATGATAACATGGTCCAATTAAAAAAAATCTCTTTAAAATCACTTTCAAACAAACAAGCATTAACGAATTATTACGAAAAGACAGTTCTCTTCAAAAATTATCAAAAAAACGGAGGCACCCATTTCATCGCTATTTCGAAACATACAGAATCCTACATAAAATCAGTCCAATCCAAATACCCCGTTACACTTCTTCAAAACGCCATCAATGTCAAACGTTTCCAAAAACCAGAAAAACACTATACTTTCGAGGAACAAAATACAAGTAAAACTCTTAATTCTCAATTCTCAATTCTCAATTTAGTAAACGTCGGCTCCTTCGTACCAAAAAAAAACCAAACATTTCTTCTTGACATAATCGTTGAACTTAATAAAATAACTAAAAAAGTGAATTGCATTTTTCTAGGGGATGGTCCATTAAAGGCAGAAGTTGAAAAGCGAGCAAAAGAATTGAATGTTTACGATGAATGTCAATTTCTGGGAATTGTTGAAAATGTTGAGAAATATTTGTGGAATTCAGATGTATATGTACACACTGCAACGTATGAACCACTTGGCCTCGTATTATTAGAAGCCATGGCAGCTGGATTACCGGTTATTACATTGGATGGTGGAGGAAATAGAGATCTTATGGAAAACGGTAAAAATGGCTTCATCATAAACGAACAAGACCCAAAAAATTTTGCCAAAAAAATCTTGGAAGTCAAAGACAAAGAAGAAATGAAAAAATACAATATACAATTTGCCCAAAAATTCGAAATTGGCATCTACACAAACAAACTCCTTGAACTCTACCAATCTGCACTAAACGAAATAACTAACTCCTAAACACAAACAAAAAACAAAGAACAAGAAACAAAGAACAACAAACAAAAAACAATAAAACCAACTTGAAATCACTCATCCTCCTCACCTCAGAATTCCCCTATTCAAAAGGAGAAACTTTTTTGGAGAATGAATTTCCATTTTTAGAAAGTAGATTTTCTTCTATTAGAATTTTAACAGAATCAAATACAGGAGCTTCAAGAATTGAATCAGAGAAAACAGCAACATTTTCAATCAATAAACCTGGAATACGTGAAAGAACATCAGCGCTTATTCATACAGTATTTTGGGAAGAAATAGGGTATTTACTGAAGGATAAAAAACTTACTACATATACCCTGAGAACAGCTTGGTATAGTTTATCGAAAGCTTTGGCCGTAAAAAAAACAATTTTTCGACTCAATGAAAAGTTGAATTTTCATGACTCAGTATTTTACAGCTATTGGTTGGATGAAAAAGCGATTGCCTTAAGCCTTTTGAAAAAAAAACACCCAAATGTAACTTGTATTTCTCGTGCTCATGGATGGGATGTTTACCAAGAACGACATAAAGAAAACTACTTGCCATTTCGAAATTTTATTCTCAGTGAACTAGATTCTACATTTACTATTTCGCAAAATGGCAAAGATTACCTTTCGACTCAATTTCCAAGTTTTAAAGAGAAAATTAGTATTAGTAGATTGGGCACGTTAGGTTTACATCAAAATACTACAAAAAAAGAAATCCCAAACATTCAAATACTTTCTATTTCCTCGATAATACCCTTAAAAAGAGTTGACAAAATTTTGAAGGTTATCTCTCAAATTACTGAAAGAAAAATTCATTGGACACACATTGGAGATGGTCTATTAATCGATCCCATTCAAAAACAAGCAAAAGAAAAAGGATATCAAAACCCAAATTTTTCGTTCTCAATTCTCGGTCAAAAATCCAATACCGAAGTGCGAGAATTTTTATCTAAAAATCACATTGATTTGTTCATCAATTTGAGCGAAACGGAAGGAATTCCCGTTTCCATTATGGAAGCACAATCAGCCGGAATTCCGGTTTTAGCAACTGCTGTTGGAGGCATACCAGAAATAGTCAACAATGAAAATGGTATTCTGGTAGACAAAGATGAAAAAGATGAAATGATTACTCAAAAAATCATAGATTATTTCAATCTGCCTAAAGAAGAAAAACAAAAAAAACGAGAACGTTCCTATCAAAACTGGAAAGTAAATTACAACGCCGAAACAAACTACACTAAATTCATTCAAACATTACTAGAACCAAACTGCTAACCATTAACTACTAACCACTCGCTATTAACTACTCACCATTAACCACTCACTACTAACCACTCACTATTAACCCCTAACCACTCACCACTCACTATGACAATAACCCTAATCGCCGGAGCCCGACCAAATTTCGTAAAAATCGCACCCATAATTCATGCCATTCAAGAAAAACAAAAAAAGAGGGGGGCAATTGAATTTTCATTAATCCATACCGGTCAACACTTTGACAATAACATGAGTGGTGACTTCTTCAATCAATTAGCAATCCCTGAACCAACTGTTAATTTGGGAGCTGGTGGTGGATCACAAGCCGAACAAACAGCGTCCATCATGACTGGTTTTGAAAAATATTTGAATGAAAATTCATCTGATTTAGTTATTGTAGTTGGAGATGTAACTTCTACCTTAGCCTGCTCAATTGTAGCTAAGAAAGCAGGAATAAAAGTAGCACACGTCGAGGGTGGAATTCGTTCTAACGACTGGACCATGCCTGAGGAAATCAATAGAAAAGTAACTGATAGTATTACAGATTATTTTTTCACCACTTCTCATTTTGCCAATGAAAACTTGAAAAAAGAAGGTGTTGACGAGAATCGTATTTTCTTTGTTGGAAATGTTATGATTGATACACTCATAGCGCAAAGAAAACATTTTACAGAACCTACTTTTTGGTCTGATTTCAATCTTCAATCAAAATCCTATTTTGTTTTGACACTTCATCGACCGTCCAATGTAGATAACCTTGAAACGTTGAAAGAAATTCTTTTTTGTATTGATAATCAAGTCAAAAGTATTGTTGTTTTTCCCGTTCACCCGCGTACAAGGAAACAATTTGAATTACTCAAATTAGAATTAAAGCACATTAAATTTGTTGACCCACAGCCTTATTTAGAATTCAATTATTTGGTGGAACATGCTAAAGGTGTATTAACCGATTCCGGAGGAATAACCGAGGAAACAACAGTTCTAAATATCCCATGCGTAACACTTCGTTCCAACACCGAAAGACCCGAAACAGTTGTTTATGGGTCCAACGAATTGGTCGGAAATGATTACGATAAATTGAGAAATTGCATTGACAGTATCGAATCCAACAACTGGAAACAATCCCAAATCCCAGAACTCTGGGATGGCCGCTCTGCCAAACGTATAGTTGATAAAATAATAGAATTACTAACAAACTAACCTCCCGATAGCTATCGGAACACCACTTACTACTAACATCTCACCACTAACTACTAACTACTAACCATTAACTACTAACTAATCAACACTCACCACTCACCACTCACCATTCACCATTCACTACTAACTACTAACTCCTTTGAAAATCCTAATCATCTCCCAACACATCTTCCCCATGCAAACCCCGCGTGCACACCGCACAACGGAACTCATGAAGGAATTTGCTCGTCAAGGACATGAGGTGACGGTTTATGCTGTATTGGGGAATTATGATTATTCGCATTTTCTCAAGGAATTCCCAACTATTACACTTAAAAAAATTAATTTAAAATGGATGTGGCATCCATACAACAGTGATGCAGATAGAAAAAGATTTTTGATTGATAAAGCGCTCGGGCGATTGCTTGGAAAAAAGTATCTATTCCCCAATTTTGAATTTTACTACCGCGTTCAGGAAATATTGGAAAAAGATTATTCTTACGATGCGATAATTTCTATAGCTGATCCACATCAAATTCATTGGGGAGTAGCCTGTTATCGAAAAAATAATCCGGATAAGTTTCCTAAAACCTGGATTGCAGATTGCGGAGATCCGTTTATGAATAATAATTTGACACAGGTATATCCTCCAAAATTTGAGAAGTACGAGCACTTATTTTGTCAATGCGCTGATTTCATTACCGTTCCAGAAGAAGAAGCTAAAAATGGGTACTACGAACAATATCGTACTAAAATAGAAATCATTCCACAAGGTTTTAAGTTTGAATGGCCGATTGAAAATAAATTAGAACCTAGAAATAACACCCCAACGTTTGGATACGCAGGTACTTTTTACGAGGATATTCGAAACCCTCAAAAATTCATGGAATTACTTTGCGAAATTGAGCAACCATTTAAATTCATTATCTATTCCAATCACACCAATTTAATAGAACCATTTCGGGAAAAATTAAAAGAAAAACTTGAGATTAGGTTAGGAATTCCACGTGAAAAATTATTGAATGAACTATCAAGCATGGATTTCCTAATCAATTTGGCTAATGTAAATCGTCCAAGTCAAATCCCGAGTAAATTAATCGATTATTCAATCATTGGACGACCTATATTAGACGTTAATCCAATTAATCCGAATAAGGATAAATTACTTTCATTTTTCAAAAAAGATTTCAAAAATGAATTAAAAATTGAAAATTTGCAGCGTTATCAAATTAAAAATGTTGTACAGAATTTTTTAACTTTGGTAACATTAAAACAACGAATGTAGAAGTCTTTGGTTTATTTTCAAACATGACCTATAAAATTCTTAAAATATTATTTTTATTAATTTGCTTTAGTTTTTTGAATTGCGCGTTAGCTCAATCTCTTTCTATTATCTGGCCGAAGCACAACGAGGTAATTTCGGATCGCACGCCCTTATTGAGCTGGAATGGCATTGAGGGGATTCAATCCTATCAGATTACTTTGTCCCAAGATTCAACCTTTGCATTAGGTGTTCAATCTTTTATATCTTCCAATACTCAATTTCAGTTGGTTAATAACCTTTTATCAGGTACTTGGTTCTGGAAAGTTAATGGAAGCTTTAATAATCAGAATTTTGTTTCCAATTCGGGAAAA
>JACCDP010564182.1_pt1 | contig 13884 bp, 15 predicted proteins | sample 7445841 | NCBI WGS metagenome assembly JACCDP01 (sample SAMN15323441, study PRJNA562643) | freshwater metagenome | isolation source: river surface water | place: USA:Blue River Watershed | collected 2017-08-17
AATCACTTTGAAATTCTACAGGAGTTAACTGTTGACTATCCTAACATACGCCCCTTCAATGCTGCTTTACATAATTCGGATACAGTTTTAGATTTTTTCATCAGCGACGAAAATTCTACTATGAATAGCAGTGTTAATCAGTATGGAACAAAGATACAAGTTGAAGGTATCACTTTAAAATCTCTGATTGATAGATTAGAGTTGAAACATGTTGATTTTATTAAATGTGATATAGAAGGCAGCGAAATGCTAGCCCTAACAGAAGAAACCATTTCTCCGATCAAAGATATCGTCGATTCATGGTTTATCGAAGTCCACGCTACTGATGACGAAAATTTAAAAGGAATCGATAGCTTACGATCTAACAGATCAAAACTAAAAAGCATATTCGAGAGTCAAGGTTATGGAGTACAAGAGCTAAGGGAAGATGCGTTATATGTCTATAAAGAGTGATCTACATCCTATCGAAAAACGTATACTAGATATAACCTATCAAGAAAAATTAAGTCATCTAAGTAGTTGTCTCAGTGCCTGGCCTATCATTTACGAGATTTATAATAAAAAACAAGATGACGAAATTTTTATTCTTAGTAACGGTCATGCTGGACTGGCACTATATGTGATATTAGAAGAAAAGTATGGTATTGATCCCGTTATGTTGTTACATAAACACGGAATACATCCGGGGAAAGATCTAGAAAACAAAATTTATTGTAGCACAGGAAGTCTTGGTAGTGGACTACCTATCGCTATCGGTCATGCTTTATCTAATAGGAACAAAAATGTTTATTGCCTAATCAGCGACGGTGAATGTGCCGAAGGCAGTATCTGGGAATCATTGAGGTTTATTCATACAGAAAATCTTTCTAATCTCCATGTATACGTTAACATCAATGGAATGAGTGCTTATGATTACTTAGATAGAAATTATCTAGAAAAAAGATTGCTGGCATTTTTACCTACTATACATCCAAGACACAGCGAGCCCACTGAATTTAAATTCGCCAAAGGTCTATTGACACATTACTATGTATTGAAACCGGAAGACTATCAACCATGAGAAAAGAATGTATAGAACTATTAGAAAAAGAAATGCGTGTAAACAAAGACATTTTTTTGATTACCGCAGATCTTGGTTTTGGTATATTAGACAACATTAGAGATCAGCATCGAGATCGATTTTATAATGTAGGTGCCGCAGAACAACTTATGATAGGTGTAGGCATCGGACTAGCAGACTCTGGAAGGATTCCGGTCTGTTACAGCATGAGTAGCTTTCTATTGTATAGGCCTTTCGAATTTCATCGAAACTATGTTAACGAAGAAAATATTCCTGTAAAATTAATAGGTAGTGGAAGAGATAGAGATTATAGTCATGATGGGTTTAGCCATTGGGCACACGACGACGAACAGGTACTGTCCTCTTTGCCTAACATACAAATATTCAAGCCAAAAACCATAGAAGAATTAGAAACAGAATTCCGCGAATTTTTATATAATGAAAAACCATCATATCTGAACCTAACAAGGAGAATATAATGTACGCAGTCATATCGATGCACACCCCGGATTATCAACCTCTGGCAGACTATACATGGACTCAGAATAAATTAGAGTACGCAAAACGACATGGCTACGATCACTATGTTAAAACCGATGACTTTGTTTTACCTAAGCATCAGATAGGAGGAGAAAAACTTAGATTATTCAAGGAATACTTTGAATCTAATCCGGAAACTAAATGGATCTGGTGGTTAGAATGCGACACGTTAATTACTAATTTTAATGTTAAAATCGAAGACTTCATCGACGATGATTATCATTTTGTGATAGGCACTGACGGTAACGGTCTTAATGCAGGTAGCTTCTTCCTTAGGAACAGCGATCAAGGTCGAGCCTATTTACGATGGTTGATGGATATGTGGCCTAAATACGCTAACCATTATTTTTACGAGCAGCAAGCTATGATTGACAGTTACGACATGCTTGAATGGCGGCCTATTATTAAGGTCGAACCTCAGCATAAATTCAACAGCCACGACTGCTGGCCTAACCATTATCTCCCAGGCTTCGGAGTTGATAAGCTAGGGCAGAGAGCATGGTGGGAGCCAGGTGATGCTGTAGTACACTGGCCTGGATCTAGTTTAGAAGTTAGACTAGGACGCCATATTCCACATTATATGCCAAAGGTGATAAAATGAGAAAAATTTACGATTGTTTTACTTTTTTTAACGAATTAGATCTTTTAGAGATTAGATTAGAAGAACATTTCGAGCATGTTGATTATTTTGTCATCGCAGAGGCAAATAAAAGTCACCAAGGATTTGATAAAGAGTATTTTCTAGAAAATAACTGGGATAGATACAAAAAATATCACGAAAAAATCATCTATATCAAAGTAAATGACATGCCAAATGATAGATATTCTTGGACTTTAGAGAACTATCAACGTAACGCATTATCTCGAGGATTGATCAATGCCAATCCAGACGATGTTATTGTGATCAGCGATTGTGATGAAATGCTTCGTCCTAGTACATTTGAATTAATGAGAAATGACACTACGAGAGAGATGTGGGTTTGCCGTCAACCTATTTTTTGGTCAAAAATTAATTATGCCCAAACAGAGCCAAAAAACAGTGGATACAATGTGAATTCCATGGCAGTGGTATTTAGACGATTAACCACTCCTCAGGAACTAAGAAATCAAACACATTGGGCGTTCCATAGTTTACCGATGGAACATATTAATAACGAAATCATGACCATACAACATGCTGGCTGGCATTTCAGTTATCTCGGAGATCAACGGCAGGCAGTAAGCAAATTAGAAAATTTCGCCCATGTTGAGGCAAGACATTTGATCAAAGATCTAAACATCAATGATGCTATTGGTAAGAAATTAAACCCTATCGCTCCAAGTGATCCTGGCCGGTATGATGCTATGATACTCGATGATTACTTTCCAGAAACGATTAGACAAAACAGAGAAAAATGGTCTCACCTGATCGTCGACAACGCAGATAAAAACATCAGAGACTTTCTACCTAGATTCCAATGATAATTAAACTCTATTATCACATGACTCCAGGCCCGGGGTGGAAAGAAATATCATCTGACAAGATTTCTAAAATGAAACAATACGGTCTTTGGGATAGATTCGATGACATTAATGTTTGTATACATTATGATGAAACTGCCTTTGATCCTCTGAAAAAACAACTAGAAAACGACAGTAGAGTGAGATTTACCTACCATAGTGACAGTGTAAGACCCTATGGGGAGCAGTATTCCAACAGGACTTTAAAAAATGAAATAGATCAGGATCCGATTCCTAGCTATGTTTTTAGATTCCATCTCAAAGGACTCAACCATTGGAACACACCTAATTGGCCAGCCAATAATGAAATCAACCAACTATTAGATCGGCACCTTATTGAGAGATGGCAAGAAGTCGTTGACAAATTAGATCAAGGCTATGATGCGGTAGGAACATATTGGGTCAAACAGCCATGGCCTCATTTTAAAGCCAATGTCTGGTGGGCCAGTAGCGAATATATAAAAAGATTACAACTTCTAAAAATGCCACACGAAAATAATTTCCAACAACAGATCACAGGCGGCGGCTGGTTGGTACATGACGCAGAATCTTGGGTAGGAACAGCTAACCCCCGAGCCTACGATATGTATAGAGAAACTGACCAAATTGGCGATCATCCGGATTTAAAATGAAAAAAATATTAGTTACCGGTGGTGCCGGGTTTTTAGGTAGCCACCTTTGCGAAAAACTAGTTCACCAAGGGCATCATGTGCTGTGTGTGGACAACTACTTTACTGGTACCAAAAACAATATATCGCACCTTCTGGACTTTCCTAACTTTGAAATAATTAGACAGGATATCTGCTTTCCACTCTATGTAGAAGTAGATGAGATCTATAATTTAGCCTGTCCTGCCAGTCCCAAATACTATCAGAAAGATCCTATACAGACCACCAAAACCAGCATATTAGGTGCTTATAATATGTTGGGATTGGCCAAGAGAACTGGTGCCAAAATACTACAGGCATCTACTAGCGAGATATACGGTGATCCCAAAGTACATCCACAGACTGAAGAGTACTGGGGCAATGTTAACCCCATCGGAATCCGCAGTTGCTACGATGAAGGAAAAAGGGCTGCAGAAACACTGTTCTTTGATTATCACAGACAGCACAGAGTCAGGATCAAAGTCATACGGATATTCAATACTTTTGGTCCTAAGATGGCCATCGATGACGGAAGAGTGATCAGCAATTTCATCAACCAAGCCATACGGAACCAGCCCCTTACAGTCTACGGTGCCGGTGAGCAGACTAGAAGTTTCTGTTATGTAGACGACCTCATCGAAGGGATGATCAAGATGATGTCCTCAGATGACAATATAAAAGGTCCTGTTAACTTGGGAAATCCAAAAGAATATTCTATGATAGATCTAGCACATAAGATCATCTCGATGACCGGATCACAGAGCGAGATTTCTTTCCTTCCTCTTCCGGAAGACGATCCTTTACAAAGGCGACCCGATATAGATCTAGCCAAGTCTTTGTTAGATTGGGAACCTGTCTATGATTTTGACTTAGGGTTGGAATCTACTATCGATTATTTCAAAAGGTTGAAATGAAAATATTAATCACAGGTGGCGGCGGTTTCGTAGGAGGATTCATATCCAAGAATCTCTCCAACCATGAAATACTGACTCCTAACAGAGCTCAGATGGATCTACTAGACATACAATCAGTGTCTGCTTGGTTTGATCGATATCAAGTTGATACAGTCATACACTGTGCGTTATCTGGCAGAGAGGTTTTAGACAGCAAAGATCCAGTTTATCTCAGCGACGGCCTACTGATGTTTAGGAATCTCTGGCTCAATCGACATAGATTTAAAAAATTAATCAACTTAGGCACAGCGTACGAACACGACCTAAATCAGGATAACACTATGATCAAAGAAGGGGACTTTATCAATCATCTCCCTCTCACCAGTTATGGCTATGCTAAAAACATTGTAGCAAGGATCATATCAGAAACTGAAAATTTCTATAATCTAAGGATCTTCGGTAATTTCCATGAAACAGAAAGTGATCGTAGATTTTTTAAACGAGTGATAAATCAACCCGTGGTCGAGATTTTCAATGACCAGTATCTGGATTATATCTATATGCCTGATATCCTGCCAATGATATCACAGATCATCGAAGACTACATTCCAGATAAAGAAATTAACATGGTATATAACAATAAATATAGAATCAGTGAAATGGCCTATATGTTGTGTGATTTTTTAAATCTAAAAAAAGACAAGATAAAAATATTGGGATACAATGGCCGAAACCTAACTGGTGATGGATCTAAATTAGCCAGTTATGGATTTGATTTCGTAGGATTAGAAAAAGGATTAAGGAACTACAGATGAAATTAGTGTATGTTACAGGATGTTTAGGATTTATCGGTTATCATGTTACTAAACGATGTTTAGATCTAGGTTGGTATGTGATAGGTGTAGACAAAGAGACCTACGCAGCTAATTTACAATTTTTGCCAGAATTAAAATCCTATCCTAAATTTAAGTATATCAAATCAGATATCAATGACATAGAGTATATTTTGGATTGCGACTATGTGATCAATACTGCGGCAGAAAGCCATGTGGACAACAGCATCAGCGGTAGCGAAGTTTTCTTACGCAGCAATATAAATGGCGTACATAATCTTCTTCAGAATCTAAAGAAAAACAAATTCAAGGTACCGGTGTTCTTACACTTTTCTACCGACGAAGTATACGGAGATATCGAGCAAGGCAGCCACTTTGAAACAGATATGTTGAAACCTAGCAATCCCTATTCTGCTACTAAAGCAGCCGCAGATATGTTAGTCAGTGCTTGGGCGAGAACACACGGAATTCCCTGGGTCATCGTTCGACCCACTAACAACTACGGGATCGGCCAATATGTAGAAAAGTTGATACCTAAAGCAGTGAAGAGTTTGACCATAGGCCGTCGCATACCGTTACACGAAAATGGAACTCCGAGAAGGACTTGGTTACATGTCAGCGATACTGCTAGAGCTATTACTACTATCATCGAAAGTGGTGTGACTGGAGAAATTTTTAATATCAGCGGAAATTATGAAACTGACAACATGACTATCGCTCGAAAGATCATTGAGTTACATACTGAAACCACAGACTATGACAAACACTTGGATCTAACCTGGAGCCGACCTGGGCAAGATGTTCGTTACAGCATCGATGACTCTAAATTACAAAAATTAGGATGGAGAGCAGAAGCCAATTTCTACAATGAACTTGAAAAAATTGTAGAGTATTATCAGAAAAACTTTGTGTGGTGATTCATGGACGGCATATCTTTTTGTATAATAACTAGTAGTAAAGAAGATCAACAACTACAGAAAACCATTGACAGCATTGTAAATTTAAATATTCCAAAATATGAAGTAGTCTTCGTAGGTGGGGATTCCACATCAATAGAATTAAAAGAAAATATAAGATGGGTAGCATTTGATGAAAATGCCAAAGCAGATATTATCGTAGATAATAAACCCGGTCGCTGGATAACACGCAAAAAAAATGTCGCTGTAGAAAATGCGAAGTATGGAATTTGCGTAGTCATACATGACTATATTTTATTTGATCAAAATTGGTGGATTGAATTTGAAAAATTTGGATACCATTGGGATATCTGTGTCCATCAAACAAGAAATTATCTCGGTGCTCGTCCAGAAGGTTTTAGAGTAGATTGGCATCCATTGTTGCCTCGAGGAATCGCTGTACCCTACGATATGATAGATCTTATTCAATATATGGGAATACAGGGCAACTATCAGTGTATAAAAAGAGAAAGATGGCTTGAAGAACCTATGAACGAAAATTTGCTTTGGGGGCAGGCTGAGGAAATGGAGTGGAGCAGAAGAGTCGTTCCTAAGTTCCATATAAGATCTAATCCTAATTGTATAGTTAGATATAGCAAACCAAAGCCCTGTGATCATAGAGAAGCCACGGCAGATGTTGAGCAAACTAACTCTTATGAAAATGTTTTTGAAGTTTTAAGAAAATGTAGGATTGAAAATTTTGTGATGTATTATGAATCAGGTTATAATAACAATTGGAGTGCTAGAATATGAATCTCGTCGTAACAAATATCAATGAAGTCGAGTTTACTGGAAAACCATGGGGTTGGGAAAAATGGCTACAGAGCGGAAAAGACAGCAGATTTAATTTTGCTCTAAAGCAGATACATCTCAATTCCGGAAACAGGACCAGTCTACAGGTACACATGAAAAAATCAGAATCTATCATGATTTTGTCCGGATCTGGAATAATAGAAACACATTCTAAAGAATTTGATGTCGATCGATATCTCAGCAACGACATAGATCAAGACGAGCTAATATCAATCTTCGAAGGGTTAGTCCAGGTTGAGATTGGTCCTGGTTCCTTGATACATATTCCTCCTAGGACCATACACAGGATGTATTCTGATACTGATCTGTTATATGTAGAGGCCAGTACTACGGAACTCAACGATGTGATTCGATTAAAAGATGATTTAAACAGACCTAACAATACGATCTAAAGTGAATAATTTAACTGTTTTGATTTTATCAGCCGGATATGGCAGAAGGATGGGACCATTCAGTAGAATGGTCAATAAAGGGTTGATTCCTTACGGGGATAAACCTTTGATCAGCCATATCATCGAAAAGTTTCCCCTTGATACCAAATATGTGATAGCATGTGGCCATATGGGTTCTCAGGTCAAAGATTATGTCAGTAACGTCCATAAAGAAAAAAACATCGTGTTCGTAGACATACCAGATTTTACTGAAGGAAAAACAGGTCCTGCTACTACTGTACAATATTGTGCAGAACATATCAAAGACGGGTTCATACTTCTAGCCTGCGACACGCTGTTTGAGTTCAATTGGCAATCAAGATTAGATCATAGTTGGATAGGAGTTTATCCTGTAGACAGTCATCTAGCCAAAGACTATGATTGGATAGAGAGGGATGGGGACGATATAGTTGCCATACACAACAAAGAACCCAGCAGCAAGGCTGTAGATGCCTTCATTGGTTTTTTATATGATAAAGATGGATCATTCTTAAAAAATCTCCAAGATAACAAAGCCAAAGAAAACATCGAAGGATTTTCAGGACTGGCTCTTAAAGCACATACGGTAAAAAGATGGTTAGACTTTGGTACCTATGAAAAATGGAAAGAACTCAATAAGGATTTTCCCGAAACTAGCTTCCCTAAACCGAACGAAATATTTTATCACGATAACAATAAAGTCGTTAAATTCTTCATAGACGATAAAAACGTTTCTTCAAGAGTAGCACGGGTGAAGGAAAACCCAAATTGTATGCCTAACAATTTACAAGGGATTGGAAATTTTTTGATACATGATTGGGTCAAGGGAGACATTGTTTACAATCAGATCACACCTGTGCTATTCCAAAAAATGATACAGTGGTGTGAAGATAAACTGTGGAAGCCCGGCTATAACGAAAATGCCGAGAACATCTGTCATAAATTTTACTATACTAAGACCAAGGAAAGATTGTTCCAACTTAGAGCAAAGTATTCTGACTGGAGTGAACCTAGATCTGTCAATGGCCGAACTGTAAAAAGCATAGATGAGTATCTAGATGAAATTGACTGGACATGGTTGTGTCAGACTAACGTATGGACATTCATCCATGGAGACCTACATTTCGATAATACTATCTACGATCCTTTGTCAGATAAATTTACAGCAATAGACTGGCGGACAGATTTCGCCGGGGAGTTGTATGGCGATTTGTATTATGATCTAGCGAAGATGCTGGGCGGGATTTATTTAAACTATCAAAAAATCAAAAAAGAACAATATGGTTATTTAGAAAATAATGACAACGCGGTCATAGACGTTCCATCTGTTAACGATGCTCATCTCTATGAGCAATCTTTGAAAACCTGGGTCCTAGATAAAGGTCTAGATTGGAAAAAAATCAAAACACTAGTACCATTAATCTATCTAAATATGAGTCCTTTACATGATTACCCTTTTGATAAATTCTTAGTTTCACTGGCACAACTACACTTTGAGGAATTAAAATGAGAATTTCTAAACAAACATATATCGATCATCCACAGATCGAAGTGGTCGAAAGATGCCTGGATCAGGCGATGAATAATGTCAGCAGCATTCCGTCTCATGCTATGAGCATCTGGGGAATGAGCGGCATGAAATACCGTAGATTCATCAACAACTACATGAGAAGTATTACTAATCCTAGATACTTAGAGATTGGTTCCTATACTGGATCAACACTTTGCGCAGCAGTAGGAGGAATCGATAATATTCGAGCACTAGCAGTTGACGACTTTAGTTTACAGGGCGGATCTAGAGAAGCCTGTGAAAACAATGTAAATTCGGTCAAAGGCCAGAACAGTAACATCGAAATCTTGAGCCAGAGATTTGAAGATTTCGATTTTTCTGCCCACGGTAAGTTTAATGTTTACATGTATGATGCCGAACATGACGAACACGATCAGCGAGATGCGATCATCAGATCGATTCCAGCATTGGATCCTATTAGTTTAATAATTGTAGACGACTGGAATGATCATGGATATACTACGCCTGTTAAACTAGGTACCTACGAAGGATTTAGACAAACCAATCTAGAAATACTGTACAAATGGGAAGTAGAAACAGGAGTTAACGGTCCGATTGGCAGTGATTGGCATAATGGATATGCTTTGTTTTTGGTGAGAAATCCCAATTGAAGTATTTTATCTGTGATGTTGACGGTTGTCTCAATGATGGAAAAATTTATTGGGCTGCTGAAGGCAAACCATTTAAAGTGTTTGGTAATTATGATCACGACGGATTAAAACTACTGAAGCCGCACCTAGAGATTAGATTTATCACAGCCGACGAGTCTGGTTGGGAAATCTCTAAAAGTCGAATAGTTGATCATATGAAGTTTCAATTGTTCTTGGTCAAAGAGCAGGACAGATTCAAATGGGTTGAGGGATTAGGATTTCATCAGTTGGCATACATGGGAGATGGATTACACGATGCGCCTATCTTGAGAAAAGCAGCGATAGGTATCGCTCCTGCCCAGGCTAGACCTGAAGCAAGAGAATCAGCCGACTTAGTAACTCAGAGCAAAGGCGGGGAAGGGGCAGTCATGGATGCTTGCCTTTATATTTTAGATAGGATGAAAATAAGTTATGGATCGTGAATTAGGTTTTGGACCTATGAGTGCAAATTGTACCGATGCCTTACTGTCTTATAGCAAGGATCAATCATTTCCTTTGATGATCATCTCGAGCAGGAATCAAATCGATCATGATCGAGGTTATGTTATGACCACAGAGGAATTAAGCAAAAAAGCAAGAAATTCCGATCTGATCAAACTTTGTCGAGATCATTGCGGACCCTTTTTCAATGATGATGAGAAAAATCTAAGCATAGATAAAGCCATCGATAACACTAAAAAAACCATAGAAGAAGACATATCTCAAGGTTTCCGCCTCATACATATAGATACTTCTCGCTGCGAAGAACCCTATAAAACAGCAGAAGAACTTATAAAGTTTACACTAGATCTCAATCCAGATTGTGAATTAGAGTTTGGCACAGAAGAAAACATCGGGAAAGACACCACTGTTGAAAAATATAGAGAGTTTGTAGATTTTTCTAAAAATTTTCCTGCTATAAAATATGTAGTAGCACAGACCGGTAGTTTGGTCATGGAAGATCGACAGGTAGGTAGTACTTCGATCGAAGTGTTAACTAGGTTAGTTGATGTAGCCAAAGAAAATCATGTGAAACTAAAAGAACATAATGCCGATTATCTAGATCAAGAGCAACTGCTGATGAGGAAAAATTCCGGAGTCCATGCGCTGAACATAGCACCTCAGCTAGGAGTAACTGAAACTCAGGTGGTATTAGAAATGTCTCAGAGATTCGGAATTAATACAGGGGATTTTCGAAATCGAGTTTTAGAAAGCCAAAAATGGAAGAAGTGGCATATAGACTGCGACGACGATAAAAAAGTTATAATAGCAGGTCATTATCTATTCAAAGATCCTAGCTATAAGATCATCATAGATAGTTTAAATCTCCACATAGATATCAATTCATTGATCCAACAAAAAATACATAAAATCATTGATCATTATAGACAATTCTATGTCCAAGAAAACAATTCAAAATAACAAAAAACACAGATAAAAACAGGTTGACAGCCGAGATCGATAAATATATAATAGGACTATGATGACACAACTTCACCAGATCATATCGAGCGAAACACGGACGATGACCATAACATATTGGTCAGAGCCCTGTTCCGGTCTTGGAAATGATCGTATAAGGGGTTCCGCATAGTCAGGTAACAATCCAGATTACACGGAACCCCAGGACTAAACACCCTGGGGTTTTTCATTTAGTGCTATAGGAAACGAGATCCTGCTATCACTATAAACTGGCAAATGGGCGGACTGTAGGATGGATCACCTTGTGTGGTGTGAAAAATCACAGCGTATTAAAGCAAATTTACTCTTATCTTAACGGCTTGAAAGGCACGGGCGTAAGAGGTTAGAAGTTTGCTTTAATACACACTCTCCTTACCGCCTGCACAGCGGTTGACAGGCATAGCCGGAGAGTGTAAAATATACACTGTTCTTTAAAAATGTAAAAAGTTCTGTGGATGACGGGCGGCATTGGTGACCGCAGCTGACTGTAAATCAGTGCCTTCGGGAACGGGGTTCGAATCCCTGGTCATCCACCATATCCAAACGCATTGAGATTCGGAATGATCAACCGCGGCAATGCAGACAGCAGGAGATGAGCGACCTGCCAGTGCGTTTGGATATGGTTTAATGGAGACGTGACCGAGAGGCCGAAGGTGCTCCCCTGCTAAGGGAGTATGGGCCAAAAGCCCATCGTGGGTTCGAATCCCACCGTCTCCGCCAAAATACAACAGGGGAGAACTGCGGTATTTCACCGCTCGTTCTTAAACGACAGAACAAGACCGCGTCCCTAAGACCACGCACCGTTCGTCTATCGGTTAGGACACATCCCTTTCACGGATGGAAGAGGAGTTCGATTCTCCTACGGTGTACCATTTTAGGTTAGTTTGCTAAATAAAGTAAAGGAAAACTAACCAATGGCATTAGGAACTTGTAAAACCTGTAGTAAAGAGTTTAGATTCTTCGGAAGTCAATCATCGGGTCAATTCTGTTCGAGAGAATGCACCCACGATTACAGAACTAAACTGATTATGGAAAGCGGTAAAGGTAATAAGACCAATGCTGCAACATATTTGCGAAGATTTGTAAAATACGAATGTTCTTATTGTGGAATCAGTAATTGGCAAGGAAAGCCAATCTCACTGCAAATCGATCACATAGACGGAAACAATAAAAATAATACAATCGAAAACATAAGATGGTTATGCCCAAATTGTCATAGTCAAACTCCAACTTGGGGATTTAAAAATGCTAGTGAATCCTCGAAACAGGCAAGCCAACAAGGAGCAAAAAAAGGCAACCAAAAAAATCATCTAAACAATAAATCTTGTCTATCGATAGCAGATTTAGAAAGGTTGTAAGGGGTTCGATTCCCCTACGGTGTACCAATAAACAGAACCCTGAACGCCAGTCATAGACGGCGCACCAATCGGGGTCATTTTTAACACGGCCTGGACCTCTGCGACATAGTCGTATCGTTCGGGTTCTTTTATCATGCTCCTGTAGTTTAATGGTAGAACTCCCGGCTTATACCCGGGCGATGCCTCTAGATGAGGGGATGGTGCAGGTTCGAATCCTGCCGGGAGCACCATGTCATTCCGGTGTGGTATAATGGCATTACAGCGGTCTCCAAAACCGTTAACGGGGGTTCGATTCCCTCCACCGGAGCCAAGAACGTGCTGTCTAATCAACGGCTACTCTGACCCAGAGGATGAGAAGTGGTGTGATAGCCACGGGTGGTTCCGGTCTAACCGAACTGGCGCTGGCAATGCGAAAATCCTCCCTGGTCGTGAGCGGGTGGAAGGTGACATGTTGTTGCTATAATTACCGCCGCAGAGAGGAAGCACCTATCAAAGGTTCCATAGTATATCGGTAAGTATGACGCCCTGTCACGGCGTAGGGACGAGTTCGATTCTCGTTGGGACCGCCAGGATAAATGATAATTAAATCTATGCCCCTATCGTATAATGGCCATTACAGTTGACTTGTAATCATCAAATCCCAGTTCGATTCCGGGTGGGGGCACCAGAAGTCGTAAATAGTTTATTGCCCAAGTGGTGTAATGGTAGCCACGCTTGCCTTAGGAGCAAGTGCCTCGTGCGTGGGGGTTCGAGTCCCTCCTTGGGCACCAGATTTATGCGGCGGTAGTTCAATTGGTAGAGTACCTGCCTTCCAAGCAGGATGTTGTCGGTTCGAGGCCGATTCGCCGCTCGGTGTACTTTTGATCCCATTCTTTGATTTTCTTTAACAATTGGTCTAAAGTTAAATCAGATTCTCCTGCTTTTTTCTTATTGTCTTTATGTAAAATTAAACGACAATTCGCAGGATGGGATATGATTTTTGGATCTATATTATTTTTAAATCCATAACTTACAGAAATAATATGATCTCTACTAATACCATTAATATTTTTAGGTAAAGATTTTCTTTTCTTTCCCGGACAAGAATACCAACCGTATTCTTCTAATAGTTTTAAATTAAACTCTTCCGGAAAATGATAAACATTAAATTTAAATCTTGCCTCCCAGTAATATTTTTGTTTTTCAGTTTTTACATAAGGCGATGACCTTCGTAT
>JACCDP010930528.1_pt1 | contig 13879 bp, 6 predicted proteins | sample 7445841 | NCBI WGS metagenome assembly JACCDP01 (sample SAMN15323441, study PRJNA562643) | freshwater metagenome | isolation source: river surface water | place: USA:Blue River Watershed | collected 2017-08-17
CTGTCTGCGGTGGGCGTCGCTCTTTTCGGATTCCACGTGTATGATGTATCGTCACCGACACGCTCTGGTTTCATTATCTTGGACAATTTGATTTGTCTGCGTGGTGGTGATACGTCAACGCCCATAGTGCCCTCACGGACAATCTCAACTGGAAGACATTTGGGTTTCTTTATTCCAAAAGACTTTCTCTGCAACAGAAATGCTCGATCGTAAGTTCTCGGTAGAGAGGGCAAAACTGTTGGTATGTTCGTTTGAGTGCCCACATGCACACATGGTTTCGTCGTCTTTAAATCCAAAATCATGTTTTCCAAATTGAAAATTATCTCTTTCTGGTTTTCAAATGACGAGCAAACTGATTTGAGATCGGACTGGGCTTCTGTCAGTTTCAGTTCGAGATCTTCTTTCTCCTTGTTGAGTCGTAAACAATTTTCTTCCAGTTCGGAAATCTTTACGTGACATGTGCGTTCCATTTGGGCGTGTTGGTGCCCCATAAGCTCGTTTTCATGTTTTGATTGAATCAGCTCGGAAACCAATTCATCGTGGGACCGTTTCAAGTTTCGGTTCTTTACGCGCAAGCTATCGCGAGCTAATGTCGCAGCTACGAATTGCTGTCTGAGTTTCTTCACTGCGTCACCTTCGCGTTCATTTGACCGTTCTCTGTCTAGTTGCACTTCAAGATGTTCATAGTGCGAACTTCCCGCGACAGAGGTAATCGGGTGGCTTTGGGTTCCGGTCGGATCTTCTTCGAGAGACACTTGGTTGAGAGTGTCCTTCGAGGATCCTGGTTGGGAGACCGGTAGCAGGCGGGGATCTGCTTTGATAGAAAAATTCAGGGAAATGGGTCCCTTCCATTTTAGCCAACGAAGGGCCCATTGAGGCAAAAGAGAATCAGGGAAAAAACATCTGTCGTCCGGTCTTGGATGTGCTGCAAGAGACACTGGGGATCCGGGTTGTGAGTCCGGTATCAAGCTTGCAGGGACGACAGAAGTCGGGGAAATGGGTTCCTCCCAGTTGAAACAAGAGAGAACCCATTGAGGCAAGAAAACAGCAAAAAAGTTTGTAGCATTCATCTTGGGAGTTGAGAAAAATGAAAGCTAGAATGAACTTATTCGTATCTTGGTCAGATTCATGTGCCCTTATATAAACTCGGATCACTTTTCGCACTCGTTCATTGGACTAGTTAACTTGGGTTTAAAAATACATTTTCAAGTTTAAGCGGAAAAAACTATGATTTCTTTGTTTGTTTTATTTTTACCAACACAATACAATCATTTTTTTCATTAATTATCATCAAATTAATTAAGTAAATTGAGAAAACTGTTGACGGAACCGGACGGAACACCGCTTGACCACCTTTAGTGTATTACTGTTACGTAATCTGGGAGTGTAGCTCCGCCCATTTTCCGCGGTCGTGAACAAGAAATAGAACAATTTATTCTCTAACACAAAACTTTTTTCACTTCAATAGCTTGTTTATTGTTTAATTGTCGTGGTTGGAAACGCCGCCAACAGCAGGATGAGGCAGCTCGAAAAGATGTCAAAGACTTTTTCGTTAAAAAATAATTAAAAATAGTCTTTGCGATTATTGTCTGTTTATTTATTTACCAATTTTAAAATCATGGCAGTTCGCAAGAGGAGAAATATAAAACAATTTTAGGTGGAACAACTTCGTAGCAAAAAATTAAAGTAAAAGACTAAAAGCTAGATCGCTTTGTTTTTGAGCGGTTTGAACTCAAGACACAAGGCACAAGCTGCATGCGACTGGAGTTGTCTAATAGCCTAAGGCCCAAATCAGAGTAGCAGACGACTTTCAATATGTGTTTTTTTCATTCAATTATGAAGTTTTGAATTTTCCAAGTTGACTCCAGGTTATCCAATTAAAATTGACACTGTGTGTGGATATACAAAATTTGTGACTTCGAAGAAGCGTTGTAATTAAAAAACCGTTTTCTTAAAGAATCACGATTAAGAAACGATTTCCTTGTCCGCTTGGATAACATATAAATCTGAAGCTATACGTAATATCGAACAAGAATAAGGGACAAAATGCGCTGCGTTTCCTATATTTTTTCACCCATCTCTCATTTGTGCTTTCATCGCTGGAGCTTCAGAACAACAAGGAAGTATAGCTCAAACAATTTTGAATTTCATATTCCAGTCATGCACAAGGAAGTTCTTGAAATGTTTCAACCACAACAAAATCAAAAGTTCCTTGATTTGACATTCGGAGCAGGGGGACATACTAGAAAATTACTAAGTTCAGCCAGTAATATTACAGTCTATACCCTAGATCGAGATCCATTGGCATATGAACTTGCCATCCAATTAGCAAGTGAGACAGCTAATGGCCAGGTTATGCCACTGTTAGGAAAATTCAGTGATCTGCCACAATTATTGTCCGATCCTGAAACATGCAATTTCTTTGACGGAATTCTTATTGATTGCGGATGCTCATCGATGCAATACGACACAAGAGAAAGAGGATTTTCTTTGAGTAAAAATGGGCCGTTAGACATGCGTATGGATCAAAATAGATTGGAAAACCAGCCTTCAGCTAAAGATATTCTTGCTTATATTGAAGAAGATAGTCTCTCTCGCATCTTGAAAGTCTACGGAGAAGAAAAACAGGCCAAAAAAATTGCAAGAGCTATTATTGAAGCGCGATATTTATTCAAAAGTCTACAAACGACACATGAATTGGCGCAACTGATAGAAAGTGCCTGTGGTTTAAGCACCCGAACCGATAAACTTCAACGGCCGAGTCACGTGGCTACCAAAACTTTTCAAGCATTGAGAATTCTCGTCAATGATGAGCTTAATGAACTTGAATTTGCTGTAAGATATGCTCATCGAGCTTTGAAAATTGGAGGCAAATTGGTTACGATCACCTTCCATTCTTTAGAGGACAGGTAAGTCTCATTTTAGCTGATGCGATGTTACAATTTTGACATAAAAGAGTGTTTTATTTCAGAATCGTAAAGGAACATCTCCATGGATTCGATTATTCTGCAAGAAGTGAAGAGATATACAAAAACTATGGCAGACAACTTGATCCATTGCTTCCTTTGGTAGAGATGGAGCGGAAATGGGAATCCATCAACAAACATGTTCTTGTTCCTTCGGACGAGGAAGTTAATGGAAATCCACGCAGCAGGTCCGCAAAACTAAGAGCAGCAATTAAGATTCGATGAGTCGATATGTATTTTCGTTGAAATATATATGTTTACATATTTTGAAGATCTGTCGATGATTTTATTTATAATATTAACCGTTGCCTATTATCAACGATGTGAAACAAACTAGACTGCGAAGGATAAAATAATCTGCGGTGTTCTTTGCATGTCGGTGAAAAATAGTGAATTGATTTTGTTTTTGCAAACAACATAAAAACTATGGAACGCCATAGTGACAAAAAATTAACTGCTCCAAATTTACTGCAATTCAACAGTGCCTTCTAGCGGGTGGTCCGAAAATCGTCGTTCCTCCGGATCCTTTTGGGAGAGTTCTAAGTTATCGATTGAAATCCAATTTTTAGCTTAACAATTTATTTGTAATTCAGACGAATTTCATTGTTTACATCAACCGCTCAACGCAAAAATTCAGCTTTTTCCTCCTCTGAATAGCCAATTTTTATTGGAATCTTACAAAGGACTTATCTACGTGAAGTCTTGATTAACCCAGAAAACTCTCACAAGAGGTAAGTCTTCTTTATACAATTTGGTTGAAAAGAATGAATAAGTTGATACTCTGCTTCTGTTACCTTCCATAACTTTCCCAAAATAGTTTCTAACTTTGATTTCATACATTTACAGAAACAGTGACTACATAATGGCTACATAATACAAAGAACCAGATCACAATTGGAAAATTATAGTCCATGATGTAAACTTGAATGGTGAGTTGTCGAAATTTTACAAATCTTGCAAGTGCTGGTTGTTTTCATTTTGGCAATTGCAAGTGTCCCAACTCATCTGTTTAAGATTAATTCTTATATTTATTGAAGGTGAATGTGACATGAATGTGGGCACCTGTATCGTTCTGGGTTTTGCTAAGAAGACCAAAATACCAATTCCTATGGACTGACCATGTCCATTGTGGATTTGGGAATGAATTACTTGATCAGCCCAAAAGTGAGTATAACTGGTAATTAACCAATTGAAAACTACCATTGTTACCTTATGTTTTTTCTTTTTCGTTTATCGAAGGTTTTTCACGGCGATTTAGCGGCACGTAATGTTCTCCTGACTGATGGAAACGTTGTCTTCAATGGGGCAACTACTGCTGCAATCCTTAGTGACTCTTCTGTGACGGAAAAGACGATTGCCGAGACGGTAATGACCAAAAAAATTGTGGAATTCCGTCTGTTCCTGCAATCTAGACTACATCGCTTAAAAAGAAAATCCAAGATTTGTGAACACGTCGACGAGTACGCCACCCTCCAGCAGAATTGCTCCCAAATTTGAAGCCTTCTCCAAATCTTAAAGGTGTGCCATTTGAAATGTTTAGTTTGAGTTTGAATTTGTTTTGAATTCAAACATTGTTTTTTTCGGGGTTTTTTAGGATCTCAAAAGTGCGGATGCCATTCCGGTTTCGATTTGGTGGATAACGTCTCTGGCGTCTGCAAGTCGCCAGCCTCTGAAATTTTCTCTTCTCCGATGAAAGTAACGTCATCTCGTTGAAGCACAGCGCAAGGAGTGGGAAGTCATTTCCGGCGACGGCCAAGTCCAGTGCCAGTGCCCCAACCATTACGAAGGCGTCGATTGCGACAGACCCACTTGTTGCGCCGGCCCACTCCATTCAAAAGTGTAGCGCCGGTTTCCATCATTCTGCTCATCATCCTCGTCAGATTGACCGGAGCCGCCGTTTTATTCTTCTTCCTACGATCCGTCCGGGCCAAGGGCTCTGGCTTCACAGGATAATAATAAATATTCTTTAACTTAAACAATAGAATGATTTCTGTCAACCATAATTGTCATCATAAGTCAAAGGTGATCCCCCGCAATCGTCAACTGCTAAAATTTTTTTATTCGATAAATAAACGAGAGCTCTTACTTTTCTTTGTAATTCAATTAATTTTATTGAAGGAAGTCATAAGAAGTTTAAGAAGTCATCTGGGTGAAATCCGGTGAAATCAGTGTAATGGAAATGGAAGGAATACTAATGAAATCATCATAGGAAAAGAGGGAATAAAAACTTTAGCAAAATCCCGATCCTTCCCGGAATTTGTTGGCCAGCTTTGTTCCTACTTTATTGTCCATCTAATGAAAACGGTTCGATTACGAGTTGAAGAGCTTTCGTCACTACTAATAACGGACCATCAATTGACTAAAGAGTCAATTGATTATTCAATTATTTACCTGGTCCGCGACCCTCACGGTGTTATGGCATCCAGGATCAACTTGCCTTGGTGCGATCCAGATCCGGCTTGCAATGATGCAGCTTGTCTATGTGCCGAAGTCAAAGACGATCTAGAGCGAATAAGTCAACATCAAAGTCAGTTTCCCGATCGCTTTTTCCTTATAAAGTTTGAAGATTTGGCCACTAGCGTTGAGTTGGAGACAGAAAAATTGTATTCTTCTTATTGTATAAGTTCTTGGGTATGCCCGTCACGGATTCACTGAAATTCTTTTTGAGTCAACATACGCAATCAAACGAGACCAGAGATAATCCTTTTTCAACAATCCGGCATTGGAACACCGTGGCTTTAGGTTCGAAATCAAAATTTTCTAACGGAACTATTGCCAAAATTCCGGACGTCTGCGCGCTAACTTTGAAAATGCTTGGTTTTCTGTAACAGTTTTTCAAAGTTAATTCGTTTTAGCCTAATACTTTTGGATGTACAAAAATTAAAATTTATGATAACCGGAAAGAGCTAAGTTGTTCTTACAATAACCGTGCGCCTTTTAGTAAAAAAAGCACGTCAATACGAAGAAATTAGCGCAGTACCTTCCATCTTGCGCATATCTCCAATCCAGACCCCCCTTTCCATCCTTTAAAATACTGACATGAATTTATTAACTTGCGTGTTTCTATTTTTCACATAACTTTTTCTTCAGTGTTAAACACGATTTTTTAAAAATTGTATAGCCGTAATGTCTTAAAGAAATTCAAGGAACGACCAAGCGGATTGTTCCATGTTATGTCTTATTCAAGGTCACCGGGTACCGAACTAAAACCACCGAACGTGCAAATTGTCCCATCAAAATCAGGCGCGTGCTGTATGACCCGAAATTTTAATAGTTCTTACAAAAACATCCTTCCGGCGTTTCTTGTCCTTTTTTGGTATAATTATATAGACTTTTCGGTACAATCTTTACTACTTCCTGCTGGAAATTATACTTAGTTATAGGCTACGTCATGTCATTTTCAAACCGAAAGACGTGCGTCTAGTAGCCTAGAGCGTGAAATAATTAACGTAGCGAGTGCTTCTAGCTCATTCTAGCTTCATTCTTATAAATAAACAAATGTAATTTTTCCGTTGGAAACTTGGACTAAACAGGCAAACAAAAAGAGTATCGGTTGCTATATTCTCAATTGGCATTAATAAGTTTTTTGTCTATAAATAACTGCAATAATCGAAGAGACCGTGAGACTGATGAGAGGACTGACCGTGAGAGGACGACAAACGCATAGTTCATTAAATTATAACATTGGTTTTTCAAGGTCCCTATGTCCCTTGGTTATAGAATCTAGACTCTACTTCGATAAACTAAGCGCGATAACTATATAATATAGTTGGTAAAAGAACAATACAATTAATATCTTAGGTCCAAAATTCATATGTAAATCATCATCAAACATTTAGTCGCATACTGGTGCATCTGGTGTCCTTCATTGGTGCTACTTTCTTCCCTTTGCTCTGGGGCACACGTGGATGGTCACTTTTCACGGTAACTATATATGGCCGGAACTGTATACAATAGGATATATTACGTGCGGAGCACCAAAAGTTGACAGCGCCCTTTTTAGTCGACGGCCAGCGTCATCTTTGGCTGTCAGTTGTCGTAATCAAGTGTCCATCCACAACCAACAGCAACGCAAGTGCGGCAGTACATGTCCGATAAGTGCTGCTGATTCCCAATGAATAGACGCAGATTTCAGACTGTCTTTTACAAACTCAATCGCCATCGTGTTCTCTACCCGCTGTGGCTCTTCTTTTTGTTCAACGTCTTCACCCTGAAACAGCTGACAATCGACGAAACCAAAAATGACGTTCAGCAAGAATTGGATATTGTTAAGTACATTGAGCAACCATCGGCTAGTCTTCAGGAACCAGAGAAAGTGAAAACAATTCTCATGTGGAATCCGTGGTACGGCGACTTTGGTTTCACACTGGACGATGACTCTTCTTTCAGGTAATTTTAATTAATGAAAGAATTGATTTTTGAGATTGTTTAGTATACTATAAGCTGATTTATTTTGACAGTATTAATCATTTTATTTCGTCAGCCGTATGGGATGCAAGGTCACAAATTGCGTCCTGTCGAAAAACAAAACCAAAGTTATTCCTGAACAAACGGATGCCATCGTGTTCCTCTACACGAACTTGTGTGAATTACCGAAAATTCACGGCCGCCAAGGATTTCAGCGATTCGTTTTGCTCACCGACGATCCCCCCATGTGCTACCCTCGCAATTACTTTGAGCGTGACAACCATTTCGGGAGTTTCTTCAACTGGACCATCTCTTACCGGGAGAACGCCGACATCACCTGGAAGAGGGGCTGGATCGAGAAGCTAGACCATCAGCCGCTGAAACGACATTCGCTTCCCCAGTAAGACGTAAAATCTTCTCATCTCAAGTCTTTTTATTACTTACTACTACCAAAAAAATTATTAAATTTTTACACAGAATTGGAATGCGAGAAAATTGGAAAAAGAAGAAGTTAGTCGGCTGGTACGTGGCTCGCTGCGGATCCAAAAACAAACGGGAAGGATACATCAACGAGTTGAGAGTATTATTTTCCAAATAATATTTTAAGTAGCGTATAATACCATAAAATTTTTTATTTTTAAATGTACAGGAGTACATTGAAGTAGATAGCTACGGACCCTGTGGCACTAAAAGTTGTCCGGATGAAACGAACGGAACACCCACTGCGGCTATTCTACCTTGTCTGGACATGCTGGCCGAGAATTACAAATTCGTTCTGGCATTCGAACGTTTTATTTGTGACGACTTTGTCACGAAAAGATTTTTTGATCTGCTCAGTCGTGATACTGTGCCTATCGTTTTCGGGTAATTTGAATAGTCTGATATCAGTCTAGTTATAAGACATTTATTTGAATAAAATTTTAATTTTAAACAGGGGAGCTGATTATAAACGGATTGCACCACCACATTCGTTCATTGATGCTCTGTCGTTCAACCCGAAAGAGTTAGCTGATCACTTACTGAAACTTGAAAAAGATGAAAAACACTATTTCCGTCATTTTTGGTGGAAAGACGTTTACAAGGTAATTTACACAAAATTAATTACTTAATTAAGTTGGGTATTTACATTTATTCCGGACGAAAATTAATTTTCAGGTGCATTCGGAATATGGAGAATTGGCTTCTCGACCGTTTTGTGATTTGTGCGAGAAACTGAATAGCAACCTTCCTCGCAAAATTTATCGGTAGTGCAGTTAAATTTAATTGCATAACTATTACTAAATTATTGTAAAAAAAAAAAATCTGTTTAGAAATCTTGACGATTGGTGGTACAACAACACCAAATGCAGCGCTCCAGAAGACCTTGGCATTGTGATCCGGCATAATGAAACTATCGATGACCTGCACAGTATTCAAATTCCCTGGTCTTTTGATGATTAGATTCGTGCTCTCCCATGATCTTTATTATCGTGTACTCTTCTAAGCTTAAGTTGAAATAAAATAGTCTTATGAACGACAAACCTCTATTTGGTGTTTCCATTCTCCTTATTTTTGAATCAACCATCGTCATTCACTTTTTATCCTGTGAGTAATATTTTTATTACTGATTAAAAAAAACCCTCAAGTCAATTGCACCTGCCCAGGATCGAACTGAGGACCTGTTGTGTGTGAGACAACCGTGATAACCGCTACACTACAGGTGCGACTGCTGATTAGTACGCTCTCGCTGCCCGTTCCATACCTGACCAAGACAACGACTGAAAGTGAAAATTAATGAAGGGGAACATGATGGAGGGAAATGAATGCCACCGTCGCCTCGTTGAGCAGAGAAACGCGCAAAATATCGCACGGAGACAATCAATCAGGTCTCAATATCGCACGCAAATACACACAGGTAACAGGTGGCAGCTAGACGAACAGGATATGGCTGTCAATAAAAGCCGAGAAATGACTCGGGTTGACTTGCAATATTTTAAATTTTGCTTTCGACAAGATGTGTTGGGTAATATTTACTTTGACACGACCCAATGACTTCCTGTTGGCAATAATTATATATTACGCCATTACACCATTCAAACGTAGACACTGGTGAGAGTAGCCTGAACGTAAATTACAGTTAGCGTGTTATCCTATACGACATTTAAGCTTCATTATTTTTTTGCGGAGTGCGTATTAATCTAAATAACAGACATCAATGAAATTCAAATGCATTTGTTGTTGCCCAACAGCCTAGGGTGTATCTAAATATGGCTTACTACCGTTTTAAGAAAAGACTCACGGTTGCACGTAGACTTTATTCAAATTTCAGATTCCACCGAGTTCGAATTCCCGCCTGACATTCTGTTCTGTCTGTAACACGGAAAACGAATACATGTAAAATCGCCTTGAAAAAAAAATAACTTGCACTGAAATTTCGATTATTGTTGGCGCATTTATCTTACTTGTTTTCTGTTCTTTCAAATTGAAACTTTTTATAAAATAAGTAGTTATGTGTTTCTCTATTAACATGTGCGTCAGTGGGTACAAAAACGGTTAGCAGTAGTAACGACCATCTATTATTTTTCGTAGACAAATTCAAAATGTTTTGATTGTCTAATATATTGACTGCCCATCTGCCCATCTGAACATAGAAGTAGTCCGGGCGATAAATAACTAATTTTTAAAACCCAAGATGAGTTAGCTACTTTTTCTTCTACTTCTCTTTTACGTGCGATTGTACGCATAGTCCAACAATGAACAAGTTCATAGTTGCTTATCTACTTACATTATCATGTGACACCGGAAAAATAGAAACTTAGAAGGATGGGACTTGGGACTCTTTATCCTTCTTTTTACCGTGGGACTAAAGATGGTTTTTCTCGTGCATGTTTAGTTATAGCCCTATTTAGCTTCTCCCTTTGCTTCTCTCCTTTTTTTAAATAACACATTGACATCTATACACCAGTCGAAAACTACGTGCATCAAGCGTTTATTAGGCCTATAGGCGATTTTTAAAGAAATTCGGAAGAAAAGGTGGGAGAGCGGAGGAGTACCGTGTGAAAAGTAATATATAGATTTTAGTCGAGTTTCTACCACTTGCTATATTGCATATTTTTTTCGATTTCTATATATTTCCACGCAAAAATTGATAAAGGAAATACTTTGTTCTGTAAAGAAATGCGTGTTATCTTGCCCAGTATAAAAAATGTAAACTACAAATTAATTTGCGGTGTCCAAGTTGCGTGTCGGTGAAAAATGCGGAAAATGGTGAATTGATTTTGTTTCTTCAGCAAACAACATTTCAAAATCAACCGCTTAAACAACCTTGTTAAGCTAGCTCTCTTATTACGGGCTTTTCTGGATTACTCTAAACTGAATATTCGTACTTTACATTAGTGATGTTTCGTTAGCGTTATCTTTGCTTGATTGCTTTTAACTTTGGGCGTAAAAGAAACCCCAAATTTTTATATTTTTAGCATAGACGTTTTTTCAGTTACCTCGTAAAGAACCAAAGAATTTATTGCGATACGAGCGTATACGCATCGAACGTGGAGCGCCTTTTATGAAGTGAATTTTTCTTCGGCTTCATCCAAAAAAAAAATGAATGACAAAACAAGTAAAAATTTGAAATTTTTAATGAAATTTTATTTCAATTCAAAAAGTGAAAAAAAAACAAACAAAAACAAAAGAAACTGGACCAGCCCTACAATCGATAATGGCCAACTTGCTCGGCTATCTCCACTGCAACGCACGTCAAGAACTGATGGACTCATTTGAGGGTAATTAAACCCCCCGTCACGGTGGTCAACTGTACACCGGTATGGAGTGAAGACGACCTAGTCCTTTGACCGTAGAGGAGTTATGATGGTTCGACACTTTCGTGTTTTCTCATACAACTCAACCCGTACAGTGCCAAGAATTTCAGAAGTCTGCACGCACACCAGTGACCATCAACTCCGTTGACGGGTGCATCCACCGATTCCTTTGGATTGTCTCGAGGAGGGAGCGTCATCACAAGGCAAGGCTGACCGCCCAGCATTCATCATTTAATTAAAAAAAAAAAAGAAAAAAAACTATCGAGATCCGGCTTGAAGTACTTGGTACACTGTGCGGCATCTGTCCAGAGTTCCCCAAATAGTAACGAATTTGTTTTCGGGTGATTGGCGAGAGATTCGCACATTATGTTTGAAATTCAGCTGTTTCAACAAATAGCTGCTGGAAAAAACGTTGGTACTGAGATCCAGTTTCCTGCATTCGATCGTTACGGGTAGATTTTGAATAACGTCGCTACAGGCGGCCATGCGACTCTCAACATCTCCTTCGGTGATATGAAGATTTTCCTTGCGAAAACTTAACTTTACTCCATATTCTTTTTCAAGTCTCTTGATATTACTTCCATTGCGCCCGATAACTCGACCGCAATCCGAATTTGCTATGCCGGTAATAACTATCTGGTTGTAATTAACTTCTTTTGTCACCGATGACAAAATCAAAAAGTCGGGTGACACAGTTGAAGGGTTCTCAGTTGGTTGTTTAACGACTTGTTTTTCAGCTACGAGCTGGCCTGATTCTGCTGAGTTTGTTTGACCTGTTGCTGTTTGGCCAGAAGCTAAAAATGCTGTCACGATTTGAGTGATTTCCGTTGGTGGAGGAATCGTAGGGGTGGTTTGTTTACTCTTAGCTTCGCTTGCAGCCGACCGCCGGAGTACTTCGTTTTTCTTGTCTGCAATCAGTTGAGTGCTTGCAGGAAGACTCTCGGACTTAATCGTCGATTCTACGCCGTCGCTACACGTCGTCGTGTACCCGCTCATCGGTTTGTTTCGATAGCGGATGTCGCTAGCTGCGAAATGTACTTGTGGTTTGGCAGCGGCGATGGAGACAGGCTGTTTGGTTTGGTCACGATTCGGGATGTAAAATGGTCTGAAGGGCAGTTGCTTTGAAACCCCCTTCATAAATTCCATATCCAGTTCGAAGCCGCAGGTTTCGTCACAGGTTATTACTTGTTGTTTGGTAGCAAGAATTTGGGATTTGAGTTGTTGTGATTCACACCCAAAGTATTTGGCCAAACACGGCTCGCTTCCAACGTCTTCGTCAGAGCCACTAACAATCTCTACGGTAGTATGTAATGATGGAACTTGCTCGTCAGTACTTGTTGATTGTCGATTTTCGACTCTGGGGGTACTACTGGGCCCATTTCGAGGTTTCCATTGGCGATTACGTAAATCAAAAAGGTCTTGGACCATGAAACGTATGCGGTTTGAGATGTTGTTTTGTTTCTTGATCGTTTCCAGAGCCTGGAGGTAGGAATTCAGGATTCCGTGGTTTTTCTGACTCTCCAAGTCTTTTCCGACTGTTGTCAATAAGCGGCACAAAGATTCGATCGATTCCTCATCTGATGGTGTTTGGAGAAGACGACGAATGCAGCTGTGTATTACTTTTTCGGTAATATTTCCAACTTTGTAAAGCTCTCCAATGAACTTGATATTTCCTAGAGTAGTTCTTCGGTTCCGGTCTACGAGAGCATTCAGCTCTGTCTGTAGTATTTTCTTTTTCTCTTCCGTGTCGGCCTGTTGTACTTCTTTTCTCTTGTTTTCAACGCCAATCAGACAATCGCTGTCCTTCTGGAACACTTTCTGACAGCGAGAAAGCAATAACTTTCGGAAGGAGACACTTTCCGTTGAATCGGTTGACGAGACGACTTGTTTGGTTGCCAATGCCTGGCACATTTGAGCGTACGTGGCAGCATACATAGGCTCATCCAGAGCTTTTTCGAAAAATAGCTTAATCACGCCAGAAAGCCTCTCTTCATCGTTGATTTCTAAAGCCTGGATTTTCGCCAAGAATTGCTCATGTTTGGCAAGCGTCATCTTGTTCAAAATTCCCCGGACGGTGTTTAGAACAACTTGTGTAGCCGTGATACTGTCTGCGGTGGGCGTCGCTCTTTTCGGTTTCCACATGTTTGATGTATCGTCACCGACACGCTCTGGTTTCATCATCTTGGACAATTTGATTTGTCTACGTGGTGGTGATACGTCAACGCCCATAGTGCCCTCACGGACATCGACGATCTCAATTGGAAGACATTTGGGTTTCTTAATGCCAAAAGACTTTCTCTGCAACAGAAATGCTCGATCGTAAGTTTTCGGTAGAAAGGGCAAAACTGTTGGTATGTTCGTTTGAGTGTCCACATGCACACATGGTTTCGTCGTCTTTAAATCCAAAATCATGTTTTCCAAGTTGAAAATGATCTCTTTCTGTTTTTCAAATGACGAGCAAACTGATTTAAGATCGGACTGGGCTTCTGTCAGTTTCAGTTCGAGATCTTCTTTCTCCTTGTTCAGTCGTAAACAATTTTCCTCCAGTTCGGAAATCTTTACGTGACAGGTGCGTTCAATTTGGGCGTGTTGGTGCCCCATAAGCTCATTCTCATGTTTTGATTGAATCAGCTCGGAAACCAATTCATCGTGGGACCGTTTCAAGTTTCGGTTCTTTACGCACAAGCTATCGCGATCTAATGACGCAGCTAC
>JACCDP010770043.1_pt1 | contig 13878 bp, 18 predicted proteins | sample 7445841 | NCBI WGS metagenome assembly JACCDP01 (sample SAMN15323441, study PRJNA562643) | freshwater metagenome | isolation source: river surface water | place: USA:Blue River Watershed | collected 2017-08-17
GTTTCCAAAAAGTTTCCATTGTGACGATAAATGTGTTTTTGGGTCATACAGTGAATTTCATAATTACTTTTTTTAGAGCATTTAAAATCACATAAAATACATGTAAAATCGGCATTTTTTGGCATTAATTTCATTTACATTATGGAAATATAAAAAATGCCTAAATCTTCCGCAAATAAAAATAAAAAAATTTTATCGTCACAAAATAAAAATTATTTTTTTGGTGACCAGACGCTAATTTTTTTTTATCGTCACAAATTAGATTTTTTTCAACATCGTTTTTAAAAAATCGAAAAATGGACATTTATAAATGTCCAAAATTGAAAACTCAAAAAAACTTTCCCAACAAAAAATTTTAACATTTTAAATAATAAATTGAAATTCCTATTTAAAGAAATAAAATATAATAAATTGAATTTTCTATTTAAAGCGAAGCTACCTTTGGTTAAAGCCGAAGGCGAAACTTTGTTAAAGAAATCAAGGAATATTATTAACGGTAAATGTTATACTATTTGAATAATTAGGTATTCCTGGATAACTATTACTCACAGGTAAGCTAAAATTATCATTGTATATATTAACAACTCTAACATCATAAATTCCTGAAATTGCATTCAATGGAACAATAAATGATATATTAAATGAGCTATAAAATGTAATAGGTAAGTGTGTAAATAAACCAAAATTCACATATGTATCTCCATTACAAGGAGGTAAAAAATTAGAACCATTTATATAAACAACTGTATATACACCAATAATACTTGAAGTAACTGATAAACTATTTATAACAGGAGTAAAACTAGGATAAAAAGATTTCCTACCTTTGCATTTACTTGTTCTTTTAACTATAGGTGAAATTATATTTCCAAATTCATCACGTACTTGAAAATTAGTATCTTTTGGACAAGACATTAATATAGTTATATATTAAATAATTAGTATTAAATAAAAAAATTGAAAATAAATATATTAGTAATATGAAAAATATATATAGTTAAATATGACAGATATCCAATTACCAAATATTAATAATAATTCTTCTATTCTCTCTAATGAGAGAGAAAATTGCGAAAATAAAATGAAAAAACTATGCGATGAAATTGCAGAAGATTTCTTTAAACTCAGAAAGAGCTTTAATATGAGTAATCAAATTCTTCAATCTAATTATAAAGTAGATGAAAATGGTAATAAAGTTTTGAATAATAATTTTGATAATATTGAATTGATTGAAGAGAATTTAGATGAGTTATATTACTCATATTATATGATTAAAAAAAGAATCTCAGAAGCAAGAAGAATTAATTTATCGATTGAAAAAAATACGGTATTAAATTAATAAATATAATTTAAATATTAAATATTAATTTTGTATTATATAAATATAAATGATTTTTTCGTATATTTTTTTATTTTTGTCTCTACTTGGTCTAAAGACTATTTCAGCATATGATTCAACTCAATTAAATTCTTGTGTTTGGTTAAGTGGCGCAGCATATTGTGGTAAGGAAGGTTATCAATCTATGGTATTAGATGGTGCTGCAAAGGGTTTTATATATAAAGAAACATTATATGATTTAAAAACTGATTTACAAGGTTATATTGGTGTATTACCATCGACAAAAACAATTTATGTAGTTTTAAGGGGATCTTCATCAGTTATGAATTGGTTAGATGATTTTGAAGTAATGCAAGTATCTTATACAACATTTCCAGAGTGTAATTGTAAGGTGCATTACGGTTTTTATCGCTCTGCTTTAGGCGTTTCAAATAAAGCAGTTAGTGTAGTTAAGTCACTTCAAAAACTATATCCTGGTTATACAGTTACAGTAACAGGACATTCTTATGGTGCAGCTTGTGCTCAGCTTATTGGTATGGAGTTAGTTAAAAATGGTATAAGTGTTAGGATTTATGATTATGGACAACCTCGTGTCGGTGATAGTAAATATGCTGCTTTTGTTTCTACTAAAATCGCGGAACATTATAGAACTGTTCATAATAAAGATATGGTTCCACATGTGCCACCTTCTTCTGGATTTGGTTACTACCACAGTGTAAGAGAGATTTTTGAAGATTCAACTGGTAAATTAACTGTATGTAGTGCAACAAATGGTGAAGACCCTGCGTGTGCAGATAGATATAGTTTGGCACAAACCAATACAGAAGACCACTCATATTATTTGGGTCATCGTTTATCATGTGAAGAGAGTACTATTTAATAATAAAATTGAATAATAATCTAATTATATTAATTAAATTATTATATTATAAGAATGGCAATTGAGAATTATATTGATTTTAAAGAGAATGATCTTATTTATCTTATGATAAATGGAAAAATAGATAAGGGAAAAATATATCAAATATTAGATATAGAATGTGAAACAATAGGTGGTTTAATGGCAGGACATCAAAATATGTATTATGCAACATTAAAAAATACTGTTAGTGATAATATTATTAGAACTATGATAGTAAATATAGATTTATTATCAGAGAGAAGTGAAGTATATGCTATCAAAGTGGATTAGTTTGAAACTAAATTATAACGGCAAGGGAAATAACCATTATCAGCAAAATATTTGTATGAACCAGTAGATTTTCTGCAAACATCACCAGGTTGGTGTTCAGCATATTCATAAAAAGCATCAGAATCTATCCAACCACCAAATAAAAGAACATGAGTAGATGGTAATAAAATAGCATCACCTTTTTTCATGTCAGCCTTTGAGATTTTAGTACAAATTTCTTGCATATTTCCTGTCCAATGTCCACCACCTGATGTAGATGATGCCCAGCAATATGAAACATATCCTGAGCAATCCTGACGATAACCGTCTTTAGTTGCAGTTTGTGAATAAGGAACTTTTTGGTCGACCCAGACTTGAGCTCTTGACATTATTTGATCTCGAGTTATAGGAGATGCAGTATAATTAAGAGCTTGTTCAGCATTAGAAAGAGAGAAAAGTAAAAAAGCAATTAAGCTAAATAATTGAATCATTATTTTATATATAATGGTATTATATTTAGTTCTTTAAGTAGGTTAAAGAATTAAATATATTTTAACGTCTATATCTTCTAGCTTTTCTAGATTTTTTACTAGCTTTTCTAGATTTTTTACTAGCTTTTCTAGTACGTCTTTTACGTCTTCCGGCTTGTTGTTGTTCATACTCATTAGGATTTTGGAGAGGAGGTGTATTAGGACGTTGTTTTTTATATGGTTGTTCAGAAAAATCAGTTGGGCGTCTATCTTCTTGTTCTTGATCCATTTATATAATAAATAAATATTATATTTTGTTAAATAGGTCCAAAGTCATCTATTTTTTCAGTAATTATACCAATAATTTGTTGTCCGGATAAAAAAAATATTATGTAACCCATTATTCCTCCAATTATTCCTCCAACTATAACTTGCAACAAATAATGATTATTACTATAAATTCTCTGAAACATAGTTAAAACAGCAACAATATAATAAACGTATAATAAATTACTCTTCTTTTTCAATGCAAAAAACATAAATATGGTTGAATATAAAACCGATTGAGAATGTCCGGATGGCATACCAAAAATATCATAAGGCATTCCATTCTTAAATAAAAATCTCTTACCATGTGTAATTGCTAAATTAAATTTTTGTGGATCTTCATATGGTCTTGGTTGTTGAAATATACCCTTTAAAACTAAATTTAAAATTGTATCTAAAAATAAACCAACCGTGTAGTAAAAAAATAATGTATTTTTATTCCATAAAAGTGCCCAAGAGAGAATTATAAGAAAAAGGGGTCCGTAAGCAAAAATATTTATAAAATAGTCAGTATATACACTCATATATAATAATAGTATATTTTAATATTGATATAAACATTCACAAATAAGTGTAAAACACCAATCATTTCCATTTAAATTTAAAACATTACCCTTATCATCAAGCAATTTAACAGCCATTCTATCAATATTAACAGGTCCAAAATAAACTCTAGAACTATTTTGGAGAGAACCACTAAATTCAACTAGTAGAGAACCAGTTGGAACACCAACAGATGTTTTAACAGGTATAATAGCTAATGTATCTGATGAAGTAGGAGCACGAGATATATAATTGGTTAAATTATTATTATTCCTATTTATTTCATTAATAGTATAAATTTGCGCATTTGTTAATGTACGGGGTGCACTTGGTAAAACAACTTGCGTTTTAGAATAATCATTTTCAAATTTACCTGCAATAAGTAGTCCATTTTGTGTTCCAGATCCAGTAATTAGTTGACTTAAATTAGATTGTGTAGGACCTATACATGTATAAGGTAAATCAGGCGAATAATATGAAGGTATTTTAAGATTATTTGAGAGTTGAGTAATAGATACAATTGAATTATTAACATGATTTTGGTTATAGTCATCTAGAACTAATATTAAATATTTTGTACCATTTAAGTCAAGAATTGCCGAACCAGTATTCCCACTTGCATCTACATTAATGTAGGGTAATCTAAATCCCATAATCCAACCAAGTGTATTATTAAAATAATGAGTATTATTGCTTTTACATGTGACTTCACACTGAAGAACACCAGTAAAATCATAAAATACTACTATAGTTGTTAAATCAATAGTAAAAGATGGTAAAACTCCGGCAGGATCATTAAACGAGCCATCCATTAAAAATAACGTAATTTTACCGTTATTTGAATTATAATAAACAGGTGTATTTGCTGGTAATGCAGGAGGACCAACTCTAGGTGGAAATGTAAATCCTGCTTGCAAAAAAGATGCATTTAATTGAGTTTGAAATGCTGTTTGCGTATAGTTACCGGGTGGAACTGAAACAGATATAGCAGTATTAGAACTAGTATCAACTATCCAAAAACATGTATTACCATATGCTGTATCAATTACATACCAACTAAATGGTATTTGGTAAGAATATAATGTTAAACTTAATGCATTTTTAAGTGTATCAGATAAATCTAATGTATAATCGGTTGAAGTTGAATCAATTCCACTTGTATATTGTCTAAATTGACTATCTAAATTAACAAAACGTGAAATAGTATTTTTAAGATTTGGATTTAAAGAGTCTTGTTTAACTGGTAAATTATAAGTATCAGTAGTTGCAATTTGTTCACGTTTCATAGTATTATGTTGATTACCAAAAACATCAATTTTCTGTTTTCTTTGTGTTATTTTATTGCTCTGATTTTCATCATTTTGAGTAAGAGCTTCATTTTTATACCAATCTGAAATTTGTTTCTCTCCAGCTCCATAAATGGCTTCATTAGACATATTTCCAAAACCTTCTACTAAGATTTTATTTGTTGTATCAAAATCATCTTTGTCTTCATCATCATTTATATTTTCATTTTCTAAGTCATCTACATATTGTAAAAGTTGCATTCTAACTTCCCTAAAAAAATTAGCTAATTCAGGATTTTTTGTTTTAAATTTATTAATATACTTATTGGTTTTTAAATTTACAGTATCCTTATCAAGTTCATCATTGCCAATATCAACAATAGTTAATAATTCTGATAATGTATAATTAGAAATATTAGTATCAATGCTAGTCATATGATTATTATAGATTATTGTTTTAAATAAAAAATGTAAAAAACAATAATTAATAGTGCTTAGTGCTTTTTTTTCAGTGCCTAATTTTCAGTACATTTGTTTTTTAAATTTTTTATATTTTCTCTAAAATGATGTATGAATATGTTCTTAATTTCCTTTTTAATATTTAAATCTCCACAAACTTCTAATTTTAAAACCTTTTCAGGAATTGTTGTTAAACCAGAACCACGTTTTGAATGTGTTTTGCCTTTAAATAATATTTCATCTAAAACATAAACTAATTCTGCATTATAATCATCTAATGTTTCTCGATCAATAAAATAATTACCAATATAAGTATATCTATTATTATTTCCATCTGTATGCACCTTATAATATTTATTTGTTTCATATTTATTTTTTATTAAACCAATTCCTTCAATTTGATTTTTTTGATTATTCATTTCAATAACAAATACTGGAGTATTATAGTAAATTTTTGGCGACATTTCTTGAGGACAACAATACATACAAGGAAAATTATATCTTCTCCGATAAGCATAATTGGTCTCTAGAGTTTCATTATTAAATCGAGTTGTAACTATTGTGAACATTTATTTATAAGTTTTATTTATTATTTGTTTATTTTTTCAATTTTAAATAAAAATATTTAATAAATGAATTGTTGCATATGTGGACCTGTTAAAAATTGTGGGCCTTATTTAAGAAAGGTTTTTGAAAATATTGAAAAGATCGGTTCTCTCTTTGATAGTTATACAATAGTAGTTTTTTATGATAATTCTAATGATAATACATTAGCAATATTAAATGAATATAAATTAAAAAACCCAAAATTTTATTTTTTTGTAAATACAAATAATACATCACGATTTAGAACACATAATATAGCATATGCACGTAATTTTTGTTTAAGTTATATAAAGAATCGTGTTGAAGAATTTCCATATTTTATAATGATGGATTTTGATAATGTAAATTGTAAAGAATTAAATTTAGAACCTCTTAGAAAATGCTTAAAGAGAGAAGATTGGGATGGATTATCTTTTAATACAAGTCCAAAATATTATGATATATGGGCATTATCTATTAGACCTTATTATTTTAGTTATAATCATTTTAAACAAAGTTCAATTCATAATCATAATATAATGGAAGACTATATTGAATATTTATTAAAAAAAGTTCCAAAAGATGAGTATTTGAGATGCTTATCATCATTTAATGGATTTTCTATTTATAGAACAAATAAGTTTTTAAATACATATTATGATGGTAGAATAAGATTAGATTTATTACCAAAAACATTTATTGATGATAATTGTAGAGCAACTAGATCAAAAGTTATATATAAAAAATATGCTAGTGTTGATGGAAGATATGAAGATTGTGAGCATAGAGCATTTCATCTACAGGCTATTATTAATTCTGATGCAAAAATTATGATTTCTCCAGAAGTTATATTTCATTAAATAATATAAAAATCATATTATATAATAATAATAATAATATGATTTTTTTTCCATTAAAAAGAGAGAAAAAGATTATGTCTATTAGTAATGATAATAATAATAAAATAAATCTAATCAGACATTTAAATAGACCTTTTATTATAAAGGAAAAATATACGCCAGTAATACCATTAAATTTATATACATGTTGGCATACAAAAGAACTACCACAATTAATGAGAGAAAATTATGAAAAAATTGTAGCAATTCATCCTAATTTTAAGCATTATTTATATGATGAAACTGATTGCGAAAATTTTATCAAAGAAAATTTTGAAATAGATGTTTTAAATGCATATAAATCTTTAATACCTAGTTCCTACAAATCAGATTTATGGAGATATTGCATTTTATATATAAATGGTGGAATCTATTTTGATATTAAATTTGGTTGTGTAAATAAATTTAATTTTATAGCTTTAACAGAAAAAGAATATTTCGTTCGTGATAGAGAACCATGGGGTGGAACTTTAACAGGATTAATAGCTGTTAAACCGAGAAATGAAATACTTTTAAAATGTATTCAACAAATAGTTGAAAATGTAAAAACCCGATTTTATGGACGAGATAGTTTAGATCCAACAGGTCCTGGTCTACTAGGTAAGTATTCTACAAAAGAAGAAAAAAAAAATATGGAATTATATTTCGAAAATATAAATATTAAAAATATAATAGATGATTGGATTATTGTATTTAATGATATTGCAATATTAAAACAATATAATGGTTATAGATCAGAACAAATTAAAAAACATTATGGTGATTTATGGAGAGAAAAAAAAATTTATCTATAATTTTATACTACTATTTCTTCAATTAATTTATCACCCATAATAGCATATCTCTTACTTTCTAACGTCTTATTCAGTAAGCTCCAGGGAGTGCAAGATTGAAGAGCAGTTAAACCTTGTTCGCAAAATAGATTAAGAAGACTAGGACTAAATCCTGACATCATAGATGTATTAGGTTGATATGAAAGTGTAGGAAAACCTGATGTACTTCTAAGATTCCAGAAAAGAATATGAGGAGGTTTATAAGGTGTTCCACAAACTCTAATTCCAGCAGCATTATACTTATCCTTCATAGCATCATATAAGACTTTCTTATCACATCTATCACCGTCATCCATTTGCATATCAGATAAAATAACTAATATTAGATCTGCAACATCTTCAGGTGCCATTTTATTTTGAATAATAGCATCCAAAATTGTATCAAGTGCGGCATGAAAATTAGTATTCATCCCCCAAGGAGCACGCTTAACAACTTCTACTTGAGATACAAAATCAGAATAAGGTTCTAAGTTAATCCAAGTTGGATTAGCACTGAAGGTCATAACACGCTTACCAAGTGCGGACTTCTCAGCAATGCGAATGCCAAGCGCAATAGCAACATTCATAGGATCGCCATTCATTGAACCCGAAACATCAACCATGGCAATCATCTTACCAAGTGCACCAATTTGAGTTGAGTTATCACGCCATTGTGAGTTAAGCAAATCCTTCTCAACTTGAGAGCCATTGTAAGATAACTCAATTGCTTGCTTAGTAAAGTCAGCCATTCCAACACGCTTACCCTTTACTTCGGCTTCACCCTTAACAGCCTTTTGAATATGTTCATTAAAGTGCTTGGCACATTCAACTCTATCAACATCTTCAGGACAACGAGTTTCACCATTTTTTCTAACATTTAAAAATGCCTTCTTTTGCTTTGATAAAGTGATTGAAGTAGTCTTATTAAAGTCAATATCAGCCCATTTATGTCCACATTGCTTAATTTGTACAGTGTCAATTTGCTTATTAAGAGCAGAAATAATTTTACGATATTCAGTCTTGCACTTAAGAATTGCCTTTTGTCTACTAATATCATTTTTAGCAGTAACTAGAATATGACTAAAAAAATGGGTAGCAAGCCTCTCAAATAACCAACCAACTGAAGACTTCTCTCTAGGAACCCACTTAGCAGCTAATGAAATATCATTAGAATTTGAAATAAGATTAGCGTAATCTTTTCCAATCTGTTCATTAGTTAGTTCAATAGCATAGGCAATTAATCTTTCACCTTCATGACCGTGTGTTTTACAAGCTTCGCAAAAATATTTAATATCCTTCCAAGAGCCATATTGATGTACAGATTTATCTCCCAAATCAACTAGACATTTTAAAGCAAACTCAGCAAGCTTAGGATAAAATTTATTCCATACAAGAATCATCATATAAGTTAAAGTGTATTCTCCTTTACCATCTACAATATCACGAGTATGACCTATCATCTTATACAAAATAGATAAATATCTTCTTGCAATTTCCTTTTCAGATAAAGAACCATTTTCTAATTGATAACTAAGAGTTGTAAGCATATTAGTTAACCTATCTTTTAAAGGGTTACTATTTTCAGTTCTTGTAATCTGAAAATTAAATTGAACAATTTGTTCTTGAATTGAATTAGACCAACCATATTCTACATGACCATTTTCTCCAATTTGAGTAGGTGTATAATTATCAAGTGCGTTAATAAGTGCTGCCATTTTTAAGATTATATTTATTATTTCTGTCCTAATCTTTATATTGTTTTTTGATTGTTTTTTTATTAGTACTGTGTCTTAAATAGATTTTTTTAGTTAAGTTATTTAAATTCTTCTCTCTAAGTTCATGTGATTTTTCATAAAATACTAATATTAGATCATTTAAATCATGCATCATACTAATTGTTTTATCAAATGGTATAGAATCAATATTCTTAATAATTGATAAATAGTTCTTCTCCAAATTACTAATATCAGTATTATTTAAACAAATATATTTTTGTATATCATCAGGTTCCATAGTTATATTATATTTAAGAAGCGCTAATAATGAATATCTTCTTTCATCCTCAATTGATGATTTTTTAAGTATTTGAAGAATTTCCTCTCTTGAAATATAATTTGGTTTTGATAATAGAAAGGACTCATGTTTTATTTTTTCAATTTCATCAATTCTATTTACATAAATAAATGTAAGATTTACGTAATATAGATCATCTTTGTAAAAATCTTTATAATCTGCATCAATATTTTCAAATTTTTTTATCCAATCATCATCTAATACTAAATCCATTATTTTATAGTTATAAATAAACTATAAAATACATAAATATTTTGAACTAATTATATTTCCAGTAATTAATAAATCTATCATTATTGGCTAAATACTCTTCTTCCCTTTCCCTTTCTTCTTCTTCTCTTATCTCTCTTTCTTCTTCTCTTAGTAACCATTTATTATAATCATCATCTAATTTTTGATTATATGCTTCTTCTTCTTCCCAGCCTTCAAATTTATTCATTCTTTCCCATGCATCATAACCATATCTTTCAATTTGTCTAGCAGTTTCTCTTTCATGTAAATCACATAATGCATCAAGTACATCCATAGCCATTTGTTTTTCTGAGTATTCTCTTTCATATTGAGATTCTATTTGTTTACTTGGTACAAATTTTATTGTTTCACCGATAGTGCAATTTTGAGATGCCTTTTCAGCAAAACTTAACATTGGTTTTTTATCTTCTTTAATAGCTATATTAGACTTAGATAATGAAGTTTTAAATTCATCAATATTTATTATAGGTTTAACTTCAATTTTACTTATAACTTCTGGAACAATCGGCTTTTGAAATTGATTTCTTGATCTTTCTCTTTCTCTTTCTCCTTCTCTTTCTTTAAACTCAATATTTTCAAAAGCACCTTTAAATCTACCATTTAATTCCTTTTCTTGTTTAAAATGATTATCCTTTTTATTATCTTTTTGCTTATCATTATTTTTTTTATTATTATTATCACTTTTCTTATTATCCACTTCATCAGCTAATGATGCAAAACGTGAATTACTTTTAAATAGATTATTCATATTAGTAACTATATTATGTTATTTACTTATATTATATCTTATAATTATCTTTAAATATATTTTAAATATATTTTAATTAGTTTTAAAAATAAATAAGAACACTTAGAAACACTTATAAAAATAAAATATTAAAATATTATATAAATAATGGATAAATTCATAGTTTTAGGTAACAGAGTTGCATATGAATATTTTATGACAAAAGGCAAAGGTGAATCTAATGCTGGGTCTGAAGGTCTTCCATATGAAACCGGATCATATGATGCTGCATTAAATGATGCCGGAATACAAAATACTAATGTAATTGAATACACCAGTGTTATTCCTGTTGGTGCGAAAGAGATTTCAAGAGAAGAAGGATTAAAACGATTAAATTGGGGTGAAGTTTTAGAAGTTATAAAGGCACAGGCAAATGGTAAAAGAGGTGAGCATATTAGTGCTGCAGTTATGACAACAACTATAATAGATCCTAATGGCAATTATCTAGGAGGTTTTGCATGTGAATATTCCGGTTCAGGAACAAGAAAAGAAGCCGAAGATAGTCTAATAATTTCAATTGCCGGAATGATAAAAAGACGTGGATATGGAAATATTAAGGGTGAAACAAAAATGTACAAGGATAATATTACTGATACTGGGTATAAAATTCATCCAGGTAAAATTTTTATTTATGATAGTATTAAAGTTACTCAAGAACACGGTTCAGTATTTTGCGCAATATGCTTTGTTAGTCATAGATACCCACATTTAGCAAATGCTCCTGATGTTTATTGTGATTTAAAAATAGATAAATCAATAGCTTTTGTAAAAAATAATAAAACAATGAAAAAGAGGAAGAGTAGAAAATAATAAGTAGTTGTATAATTTTCTAACTATATTATATTTAATGAGTACTATAAATTTAGATACAAGCTGGGTAGATGCTTATTCTGGAGATCCACAAACAACTCATATATTTAATAATATAACTACTATTGAAGAAGGTGTTAAAGAAATATTAACATTATCAGAAGCGTCTCAAAAAAAACTAATGGAAATGCTGGAAAATATCAAAAGAAAATTTGGTAAATCTGTAATGATATTTAATCCGGGGGTCAAATCATATGAAAGCGCATTAAGAAAAGCTCAAAATGCAACGGGGATTCCAAATCAAATTCTTCGTTTAAATGATGGTTATAGAGCATCAATTTTGAGTGAAGATATTAATATTATACCAGATATTCTAACTGAGATAGATAATTTATTGCCAATGTATCATTTTAAAAAAATGTCAATTTTGGATACATTTAAAACCCCTTGGCCTAATGGTTATCGAGATTATAATTGTAGACTAAAAGATATTGAAAATCATGATTTGATTGGTGAACTTCAGATTCATTTTTGTCCAATCAAGTTTTTTTCCCAAACCGTAGGTCATTTGTCATATGAAATATTGAGAACTTTGGATCCAAAAAATCCAAGTACAGAGGATGTTAAAAATGCATTACAGAAAATTGCAACTGCAGGTTACAATTCTGCATTAGAAATAAAAGATGAATGCTGTTTTGATAAAATAAACGAATTAAAACAAAAATATGAAATGAAAGAAGATGCAACACGATCAAGCGGAGTTAGCAAAACAATAGGAGGCAATAAAAAATATTATACTAAAAAGATAATCACTAATAAAAGGAAAAAGAGAAAAAATAAAAAAACACTTAAAAGAGTTGTATAATAAGTATTTAAAGACATAGTATATATATAAATTGTCTCTCTACAGCAAGCATTTTAGTGATCTATTATAATTAGTACCTTAAATTATTGTTAAACAATAATACCAAATTTTATATATTTAATATGGAGACAGTAAATTATATAAGATAATAATAAAAAAACCCAAAAAAAAATTAATTAATTAATTGATTAATAAATTTATTAATTAATTTAAATATCATCAACATTTATTTCTTCTTCTTCTGTAATAATATCATTAGATATTCCAGCCTTTGAATCAGCCAATTGTTTTCTAATAAGCTCTTGGTATTCAATTGTAGCTTCATCTGCAAATGTAAATCCAGCAAATTCATCATCAGCCTTATCATTATAATCATCAACTCCACTATTAATAGATTTGCTATCATTTGCAATAAAACGAGACCAATTAACAGTAGTAACATTATTTTTAAGTTTTATCTTATCATTATCATTATAAACTTCAAGTAAATCACAATTTAAAGTTTTTCCCTTTGCTTCTTGATTTTCCCATTCTCTTAATCCAACAATAGTCCATGTATTAACAGCAATGCAATTATCATGCTTACTTCTAGGTCTAGAGAAATTACCTCTTATATGACAATTCATAATAGTACCATCAAGAGTAATCACTTGACACATTTTACCACCAAATATCTTAGTAACTTGTGCATATACTTCACCATCTTCCTCAACTACTCTTAAATTATTATCCTGTTTACCGCAGTTCTTGCGAGCATAACCTTTAGCTTTATTTCCTCCAAAGTTCTTAACCATTTTTCGTATTATTATTATATCTTTTATTTATTTCTTTAAATTGATTTCAATTTTATTTTAAAAACCAATTTAAAGAAACTTATGTTAAACTTACATCTTGAACATTAAAAGGAGCAATATTATCATAAAGAGTTGATATTTGTAGACAAAATGAAAAATCTACTTGTTTTAATTCAACTAATTCACCTTGTGGACCTATCATTTTAATTGAAATTTTTTTAAGATTTATAGGTGCTGCATAATTTCTTGTTTTATAAATAAAATTTGAGTTATTATCAAAACTGGATGTATATTTAGGTGTAGTAATTGGTAAAACAGCTATAATATTGTTACTTAAAAATTCTTCAGGAAAAACACCTATTGTTGTATTAAACTGATATCCTGTATAATCATTTAATACAAAATA
>JACCDP010090840.1_pt1 | contig 13876 bp, 28 predicted proteins | sample 7445841 | NCBI WGS metagenome assembly JACCDP01 (sample SAMN15323441, study PRJNA562643) | freshwater metagenome | isolation source: river surface water | place: USA:Blue River Watershed | collected 2017-08-17
CAAGCACAGGAATTATGGAACGATAGTTGCACCAGCGGGCGCAGTGAATAATGTTTAACTATCCTGTAAAAGTAGAATGGAATAATCAAAGTGTCCCTTGGTGGAATGAATGCTGTGCTATGGTCTTAGAAGTTTTTGGACTACCTGGTAATAGATTTATGTATACACCGCATGAAGATTATATGGTGTTCAATTTTAAAAATGAGAAAGATGCATCTTTATGTCGGATTTTATTAAGCGAGCGGCTTTAATAGGTCTATTAGTAGTACTGATTTTTGTTTTAATTTTTACAAATTTCGGCAATAGTGAAGGTCGTATCATACGTTTCGATTGTAGAGATGCGCATTGGATGCCGGATATCCCTGTAGAAGTTAAACGGGAATGTCAAAGAATTATGTATGAGCGTTGGATGCAAGAACAAGAACAAAAACGAAGTAGGACTACAACATGATTAATCTACAACTTAATATTAGAAACCCGTGGAGCAATCGTTTTCAAAATATAAAATGTTGGCATGGGCCTACACCAATTAAAAATAAGTATTGGGAATTTCAAATATACAAAAGTTCAGATATACTAGATCTTGGTATTCATGTCACTCATCGGCAAAGTCATGCAGGAATAAGGATTAGTATCGGATTTTTAGGTCTTAATGCAGAATTTCAAATTTATGATAATAGACATTGGAATGATAAACTGCAATCTTGGGAATTTTATTGAGTGCTTGACATAGGCCTAAATAAAATGTATAATCAAGTCAAGGAGTGTATATGTCAGAAAATAAAAAAACAGGCTTAGACGCAATGGCAGGCGAAGGCGGATATCAAGAAGCATATCTCGCAGATGTGATCCGCTTTAAAATGAAGCGTGATAACAAACGATTTTGGGCAGGCGACAATATCAGTGATTATGTTCTTGACGATAAAATGAAAGATCAACTGATTGACGAAGCAACTGAGGCATTTGAAACTGTTCTAGATAGATTACTAATTGATCGTGAAAACGATCCTAATAGCAAAGGCACAGCACGTAGGCTTGCCAAAATGTACTTTAACGAAATAATGGCAGGAAGATATGAACCAGGACCAAATTGCACAGCGTTCCCAAATGATTCGGAGGATCGTTACCAAGGTATGCTGGTTGTTCGTAGTGAGCTTCGCAGTATGTGTAGCCATCATCACCAACCCGTTAGTGGCGTTGCTTATATTGGTATTTTGGCTGCTCAGAAACTCATCGGACTCAGCAAATACACACGCATCGCACAGTGGTGTGCAAGACGAGGTACTCTCCAGGAGGAACTTTGTAATGACATTGCTAGGGAAATCTCCAAAGCAACCGACTCAAAAGATGTAGGTGTTTATATTCAAGCCACACATGGATGCTGTGAGAATCGTGGCATTATGGCACACTCGAGTCTTACGCAGACAACTGTACTAATGGGCGCATTCAAAGACGATCAAGGTACAAAGAAAGAATTCTTTGACAATATTAAACTACAACAAGATTTTGCTCCTAGATAAGGAAATATCATGGCTGAATGGACCGTAACAACTTACTACAAAAAATCTATCGAAGAACACGAACATTTTACTAAAGATGGAATGGAAATTGTTCGCAAAACAGGATGGCGTGGCGGTAGCTGGACTGTTACTACTTCAGATGATAACCCTCCAGAATTTGAATTTGATTATGTACCTGGAGGTGATGGCAGTAAAGACAGTGTTGATATGTATAACTTTCCTGGACCCAATATCGAGGACGTTGAACTAATCGAAACATTTGACGGTTGTTGGGAAGATGTAGACTGGCCAGAAGACATGGATGATGAAGAACGTGAGCGTTTAGAAGAACTTATCGAGGAAGAAGGATTCTATGCTCTCGAGGAGGAAGAAGGTTGGACACAATCTGACACAGAGATGTGGATCTGGGGCCCAATCCTAATCGAAGGTGAAAACGATTATCGTAGAATTATTATTGCTGATAAAGATGGCAGTGTCTCTGATTTCGAGGAAGATGAATGAACTCTGTAGATATGGCAAACGATTTAATTAATCGTGCTAAAAATTTAAAAAAATTCGAAGTAAAACGTATGTTAGAAGGCGGAATTCCATTTAATGGTCCTATTCCGTTCGATATTAAAGGAAAAGATGACTGCTTCTGGATCTATACGTATGCTGTTACTCAAGAAGAAGCAGAATCAAAAGTTGACACTTGGTTGAAGGAATTACTATGAAATGGTTTGATAAATGGTTTTATAAACAGGCTAAGAAGGCCTGGGAAAATAAAGATCGATACGAGGAAGAAGATCGATATGTTAGTTTAAAGGAAATGAGAATGAATACTATTGGCGCTGTTGGTGCACAAGTTGAGCGTGGTCGTGCAGAAGGAGAAGGTCGTATTAGTTTTGAACTAAGCACTGCTGTAGGCGGAAAAATTTTAAATGTTCGCCATTACGATGAACGCAAGGATAGGCACGAAACTCAAACATACGTTATCCCTACAGGTGAAGATGTAGGCGAGCGTGTGGCTAAAATTGTTAATTTGGAATTATTTAGACAATGAAAGCACAGACTCCAGCTGAAGGTGTTTTAAAAAAGAATGAATGGGGCGATGCAAAGCTCTATGAAGTATCTTGTGAATGCGGGGATTCGAACCATAATCACAATGTATGGGTGGAAGCCGACGATTGTCGTGTGACTACTACGATTTACACCACAGTAAAAAGCAACTTCTGGAGTAAAAATCGTTTTCGATTAATTTGGGAACTTTTGACCAACGGTTTTGTTAAATACGAGTCTTCAATCATCATGACCGAACAGCAGGCATTAAACTACGCCGAAACTTTAAAATCTGCTATTTCAGATGTTGAAAAATTTCGTAAACAAAGGAGCAAGCCTAATGACCCTAAACCACAATCATAAAGTTCGAGGATTACAGATCCTAAATCATATACTGCTATTAGTTGGACTAGCATATGTGTTTATAACTGAAGATTATGGTATGTTGGGTGTGTCTTTGATAGCATATGTTATTACAGGCATGCTTGGTGTAAACATTGGATTACATAGACTATTAAGTCATAGAAGTTTTAAAACTTATCCTATAATCGAAAAATTATGTAGTTTAATTAGTGTTGTTACCACTATTGGCAGTCCGCTGGCATGGGTTGCTGTACATAGACAGCATCACAAATCTGTAGAAACAGATAAAGATCCACATAGTCCTTATGTGAATGGAAAATACAGTTTTACAAAAGCATTTAAAGTTTGGGTCGGGCTTTGGGACGTAACTAATATCAGTCCAAAAATAGTTAGAGATTTACGTCAAAGTAATTTTCAAAAATGGCTTCATAAAAATTATCTACCATTAATTATTGCATATAACATTGTTCTAGCCTTAATCAATCCTTGGTTGATTATTTTTGTTTATGCTATACCTGCCTGTTTGTGTTTGCATTCAACTAGCTCAATAATTGTTATTGCTCATAGACATGGTTATAAGAATCATGATTTAGGCCGTGACCAATCACGAAACAGTTGGATCGCACACTTAATGAGTTTAGGTGAAGGATGGCACAACAATCATCATGCTAAGGCATGGGCGTGGAATCAAGGTGAAAAATGGTGGGAATTTGATCCACCTAGTTGGGTAATAAGATTAATTAAAATTAAGGACTAAGATGGAAAATGATCGTTTAGAAGATTTATATTATGCACTAGTAAAAATTACTGCTGATTTAACCACCGCTGGTTATAACTCAATGGAAATTAGCGCAGTTATGACCAGAGTAGCACTTCAAATTTATAAGACTACCTTAAGTGAACAAGATTACAACAGAATGGTAGATGTTATAAGTCAATCAAGAAACGAAATCGAAAAATTTAGTTTAGATATTCCCCTACAATGAAAATAACGGTAAGACAGTCTAATATTCGTACCATCAAAAATAGTGATCCAAGATTCATGTTAGTCGATGGTCTCGTAACTTGTCCAAGAGCAGGTTTTGAAATATCTAATACTTGTCCAACAGCATATAAAGATGTTATACTACAGGCAATAGAGTATGGATATTTGAAACCTGTGGCTAACGTCTACGGCAAAGAATTAACAATGGATGCATTAAGAGACACAACATGGAAAAAATAAAATTAGCAGAATTATTTTATAGTATTCAAGGTGAAGGACGCTATATGGGCGTTCCTTCTGTTTTTATGAGAACCTTTGGCTGCAACTTTAAATGTGCAGGGTTCGGAATGCCTAAAGGCGAAAGCACTAATGAAGTTGAACCTATAGCCTCAAACGTGCATCTATACAAAAGCTATGAAGATTTGCCACTTGTTAGTACTGGTTGTGATAGTTATGCAAGTTGGCATCCTGCGTTTAAACATCTAAGTCCATTTTACAGTCCAGATGAAATAGCAGAAAATATTATGAAGATACTTCCCTACCATCGATGGGAGGAAGAACATCTTGTTATTACAGGCGGGGAGCCTTTACTTAAATGGCAAAACATATACCCAGATCTTTTAGATCATCCTAAGATGAGAGGTTTAAAAGAAATAACTTTTGAAACTAACGGAACTCAGTCTTTAACTCCCGAATTCAAAAAATATTTGTTAAATTGGGGTATAGAACAAAGAGGATATAATGCACTGACATTCAGCGTTAGTGCCAAACTTAGCTGTAGTGGTGAAGAACGTAGTGTTGCTATTAGGCCTGATGTAGTTCGTGAATACGAAGAAGTAGGATACACTTATCTTAAGTTCGTTGTAGCAACAGAAGAAGATGCAGAAGAAGCATTAGAAACACTAGATATATATCGTGCTGAAGGATTTAGTGGACCTTGTTATCTAATGCCAGTGGGCGGGGTTGAGAGTGTGTACACACTTAATAATCGCCGTGTAGCAGAACTGGCGATGAACAATGGTCTTCGCTACAGTGATAGGTTACAAGTGCCTTTGTTTAAAAATGAGTGGGGTACTTGATGGCCAAGTTATTAGTTCTAGGATGCGGTAAAAAAGAAAGGCCAGGCAAACCAGGCGACACTATTGTTACTGTTGACATAAATGAAAATGTCGGTGCAGATGTTGTACATAACTTAGATGTTTATCCATGGCCGTTTCAAGATAACGAATTTGATGTTGTTCACCTGGACAATGTTTTAGAACACTTGTCAGATATTATTAGTGCAATGAAAGAAATACATCGAATTTCCAAAAATAATGCAACTATTACTATCATTGTTCCATATTTTCGCAGTAAATGGGCCTGTGTAGATCCCACACACAAACATTTTTTCACTGCCGACACATTAAGTTATTTTGTTAAAGGTCATACATATCATGAAAGATATGCGTACAGTGATTTTGCATTTAGAATGCTTAGTAAAAAATTTAATGAAGGCATAGATCAAACATGGTTTCAAAAACTGTTGATTCCTATTGCCGAAACTTATACAAAATTTTATGAAGACAAAGTCAGTCCAATATTTCCATTGGAAACATTGACTTATCATATGGAGACAATTAAATGAAAAATTGGTTAAAAAAAGTAACCGGTATTGAAAAGTTAGAAAAAGAACGAGAAGAAGCACTGGCTAAAACCAAAGAAGCTCAATTAGCGGCAGAAAAGGCAAAAAGAGAAGAAGAACTTGCCAAAATGACTCCTAAAGAACGTGCAACTGCACGTGGTGAGCCTTATGTTTCCGTTTTAGATACACATGTCAATAAAGATAATGTAAGAAACGGATTCTTTGAACTTGACTGGAATGAGTATTTCATAGTACAATTACGACAAGCTGGATATGGTTACGAGGGTGATAAGGAAGAAGAGATTGTGGACCGTTGGTTTAGAGATCTTGCTCGTAACGTTCTTGCTGAAGAAGGCCAGGACATAACACGCGGTGCTGGTTATATTAATGTAAACAAACTTGCAGATGGCAAAGCAGAGGTAAAATGAACTATATTTTGGTGGATACTGCCAATACATTCTTCCGTGCTAGACACGTCATAAACGGTAGCGCCGATATCAAACTTGGTATGGCGTTTCACATTACACTAAACAGTATCAAAAAGGCTTGGACTGATTTCGAAGGTAACCATGTAGTGTTCTGTCTCGAAGGTCGTAGCTGGCGTAAGGACTATTACGAGCCATACAAGCGCAATCGCAGTGATGCCCGTGCCGCATTAAAAGAAAAAGAAGCGGAAGAAGAACGTGTGTTTTGGGAAGCGTTCGACGAGTTCAAAAACTTTATTATAGAAAAAACTAATTGTACAGTATTGCACCATCCTCAACTAGAGGCAGACGACCTTATTGCTGGATTCATACAAAATCATCCTGACGACAATCATGTTATCATCAGTACAGACAGCGATTTTGTACAACTCATTGCTCCTAATGTTAGACAATATAACGGTGTAATGGAAACTACTATTACACACGAAGGTGTTCTAGATAAAAAAGGCAAACGTGTAGTAGACAAAAAGACGGGCGAACCTAAGGATGTTCCTAACCCAGAATGGCTTTTATTTGAAAAGTGTATGCGTGGTGATCCCACTGACAACGTGTTCAGTGCTTTTCCTAAAGTACGTAAAAATAAACTACAAGAAGCTTTTGACGATCGTAGCAAAAAAGGATTCGCTTGGAACAATCTAATGTTACAACGTTGGGTGGATCATAATGGTGAAGAACATCGTGTACTAGATGATTTTGAACGCAATCGTAGACTTATCGATCTTGCACATCAACCCGACAATATTAAAAATATTATCAATACTACTATTAAAGAAAATAGTAAAGCTAAAAATATCAGCCAAGTAGGTATTAGGCTTCTTAAATTTTGTAATCTTTACGATCTTAAAAAAGTCACTGACAGTATTCAACTTTATTCAGAACCCTTTCAAGCAAACTATCCGGAGTCATAATAATGGCAACTAAAGAAGAAAAACAGGAACTAGTAGAAATACTAAAATTCACACCACGCACTTACAAAGTAAGACTTTGGGGTTACGGCGGTGAACATGTTATGGGTACTGTGGATCGAAAGATCTATGATTACTTCAAACAACGTAGGCTCGATGTAGCAGAGTTTGCCTGGGATGGTGACTATGCTGAAACAAATAATATCCCAGAGGATATGCAACCGTTTTATCCAGGTCAATGGCACGACTGCGACAACATGGGTCATTGTTGGGGAGTAGATCGAAGTGCAGGCACTATTCAAGTAGATGACGAAAATGGTAACACAGTCTATGAAAAATCTCTAGAAGATATTGTAGGCTATGACGAAGAAAATCCAGAACCAGAATGGAGTTGCGGTGACGAAGTTTGGATTGACAGCCAACCACCGGGCACTGTAGTATTCATCGGAACTAGCAGTGAAAAGGGCACATTCTTTGAAGCTGATTTAGAACTTAAGATGCCTTTCGATCCTGCTAAATTATGTCTTAACTATGATGAGATTGATGGAAACGAGATCATCACTTCTGTTTACTACGACGAAGAAGAACTATGCAACGACGGTGGAGATACTAACGGTAAAAGCACAGACTTTGGATTCTATGTCGCAGGTTCTCAGAAAGATGGTAAGTGGGAACGATATAAGAATATGGACGATATCCAATACGGCCTCAGTGAATGGTTTCCTGTAAAAACAAAACCATTACGTGAAGGCAAATATAATATTAAAACTAAAGATGGTTATTCTTATCAAGCTATGTGGAATGGAACTTTTTGGCACAATGATTGGAATGATCAAAAAATTAAAGTCACAGAATGGCAGGGTATAGCTTACGATCCCGAAGAGCATTTCTTGCGTGAAGAATTAGATAACATTGTACTAGAGGTCGAATAATGAAATGTAATGCCTGCGGTGAACAATTAAAAGAAAATGGAGTCGGCTGCGACTGGAATCAAGGTCGTTGTCCTAACCGAACACCTATGCTTACTGACTATCATTTTAGATATCTAAATTTAATAAATTGGATCAAAGGTTTATTTAAAAATGAGAAAAGAAACTGAATTTAGACTCTGGCTGTTAAAGATGTGGTATGACCATAAAATGGAAGTAGAAGCATACACACAGCATTTTCCAGATTATCTTGCTTCAGACTATTTTCAAAAGTATAAATGGTGGCTTAAAAGAGAGTATAAACATCGTGTCAAAAATCAAATGCGATTACGAAGAAACGTGTCCTAACAAGACAGAAAACTGTTTGGAGATTACTATGACTGAACTACATGCTAAACCTATAGTGGATGGTGTTTTATGGGTTATCGAAGAAGATGGAAAAAAGATAGGAACTCTGCATAAAAAAGAAGGAAACAAATATATGCTAAGTTCGATCAACGGTGAATTGTATTTCAGTAAAAAATCAGAAATTACAAAACAATTTGGTGATGAGTTTTTCTTAAAAGGCATCAAAACTACAGTATCACACATTGATCCAAATGAATGTCATGGATATCCTACTAGGTGGGCACCACATAACAGTATGTATGACGTTCGTAAAAGGTTACCGTTGTTTACCAAAAGCAATCAAAGCAAAAGTTTATTCTGTGCTGGACATTACATTATTAAATTTCCTAAAAACTGGGTTAGAAGTTTTTGTCCAAAATTAATTACTATAGAACGATATCCTTACGAAGGACCATTTAAAACTGAAGACGAAGCCAAGGAGGCACTAGCAAATGCTAAGTAACCCTATCAATACAGTTCCTTTACAGCAATTTATACAGCAGGTAAAGATGGCTGATATGAATCAGCAAAAAGAAGTTAAATTAGACATAAGAACTGCAAAACAATTAGCCCTAACTATTGGGGAAATTACTTCAAAACTTACTCAAGATTACGAAAATTTGCTACATGCCCTTAAAAATAGCAATGATAACGCCACTGTAGAAATACAGTTCGATGGCGGGAGCTTCGAACAGCCAAAATAGGCTAAATATATGCGTACTTATTTAGGACGCATATATGAGTAGACCGAAACCAAAAGTATTATTAGAACATACAAATAAAAAAAATTATAAGTGCGAGCAAATTTTAGAAGCAGAAGCTATCTGGGCTGTTTTCTACAAAGGCCAGCCTTTTAATCTAAAATCGTTTAGCAGTATAACTAGCTATCCTGGACCCAAATATAAAAAAGTAGCCTTTAGTAATCCAGGCCATGCCATTAATTTGGCTAAAAAATTAAATCTAACTTTTGGCTGCAAGGACTTTGAAGTAGTGGTATTAACTTCTGGTCCTGTATTAAAATGATTGACAACGTAACATATACGAAAATTTTTTTAAATGCTCAAGAGAAATCCTGTGATGAAGCAAATGTAAAATTACATCACAGACTTTGGTGGAAAAATACAAGAACAAAAGAAGGTGGCGGTCTTAGACTGACCGAAGAAGGCTATAATCATTTAGCAAATATTTTGGAACTAAAAGAATACGAAGTTCCGTTCACCGAAAACATAGAGCTCAGTCCCCAAACTATAATATTCTTTGATCGATTTATCGATTGTCCTTACTACCTCACTGAAAAAAGCATCACCGTTTTTTCCGAAAAAAAGGCTTTTGAACTATATATGTTTTCGGATGATATTCGAAAATATGGACTAGTAAAAGCTATGAACGCAAGGAAAAAATTGGAGAATCAGGACTAAACTTCACAAAAAAACTGCTTGACGAACTTGCGGACTTATCGTACAATACGAGTATGGTAACAAATTTCCATGCTTATTAACTTAACGATAGGAACTGCAAATGAGCGAAATCGTATCTCGTACCGTCGGCCCCAAGGCTGCTAAAAAGGCAATCCAAAAAGGTTTTGCCAAACGTCGTCCAATTTTCCTTTGGGGTCCTCCCGGGATTGGTAAATCAGATATTGTCAAGCAACTAGGTGAAGACCTCGGTGCTCATGTAATTGACGTTCGTCTAAGTCTTTGGGAACCCACTGATATTAAGGGTATTCCATACTTTGATTCTAATCATAATAAAATGGTTTGGGCTCCTCCGTCAGAATTGCCTGACGCTGAAATGGCTGCTCAATACAAAAATATTATTCTTTTCTTGGATGAGATGAACAGTGCTCCGCCAGCTGTACAGGCTGCGGCATATCAGCTTATCCTTAACCGTCGTGTTGGTCAGTATCACTTGCCAGACAACGTGCTCATTGTTGCCGCAGGTAACCGTGAAGCGGACAAGGGCGTGACCTATCGCATGCCTGCCCCACTGGCCAACCGTTTTATTCACCTTGAAATGCGTGTTGACTGGGATGACTACAGCTTCTGGGCTACAGAAAATCGTATGCATAAAGACGTTGTAGGTTACTTGACCTTCTCTAAGAAGGACTTGTATGATTTTGATCCTAAGAGCTCTAGTCGTGCTTTTGCAACTCCACGTTCTTGGACTTTTGTCAGTGAACTTCTTGATGATGCAGACACTGATGACAACACCCTAACTGACTTGATTTCCGGTGCTGTTGGGGAAGGCCTGGCTATTAAGTTTATGGCACACCGTAAACATGCCAGCAAGATGCCTGATCCTACTGATATCCTTAAAGGTAAGGTTAAGAAGATGGAGACTAAGGAAATCTCCGCTATGTATTCTTTGGCTGTTAGTCTATGCTATGAGCTTAAAGATTCCAGCGATAAAAATGCTAAAGATTGGAATGATCAGGTCAACTGCTTCTTCGAATTTATTATGAAGAACTTTGAAACTGAATTGGTCATTATGGCAACTAAACTTGCTCTAACTCAATACAATTTGCCTTTGGATCCGGACGAAATCCAATGCTTCGACGAGTTCCATGAAAAGTTTGGTAAGTACATTTCAGCGGCAACTGAAAAGCGTTAAACAGATTGACACCGCCCACGGGCGGTGTTATAATATTAAATATAGTAAAAATTTGGAGCCGAAATGCAACACAGCCTAGATCCCATCATTGACAAAATTATTGTAGCACGAGTTGGCTTGCTACTGCGTCATCCGTTTTTTGGTAATATGGCTACACGTCTTAAGATTCAAGAATGCACTGACTGGTGCCCTACTGCGGCCACTGACGGGCGTCACCTTTTTTACAATCGAGACTTTTTTGAAAAACTTTCAATCAAGCAAGTAGAATTTGTTATTGCTCACGAAATCTTGCATAATGTGTTCGATCACATGAGCCGACGTGAAAGTCGTGATCCACAAATTTTTAACATTGCCGCAGACTATTGTGTAAACGGACAATTGGTTCGTGATCGCATCGGTGATCATAATATTCCAGATATCAAAATTTTCCACGATAGCAAGTATTATGGTTATAGTGCTGAACAAGTTTATGACGAAATTTTCAGCAAATACGACGAAGACCAACTTAACGCATTAGGGCAACTACTAGACGAGCATATTGACTGGGAGAAGGAAGGTAAAGGTCGTCCTCAATACAGTAAAGAAGATCTTAAAAAAATCCGCGACGAAGTGCGTGAAGCAACCATGCAGGCTGCGCAGGCTGCGGGTGCAGGTAATACACCTGCCAGCGTTGCACGATTGATCAAAGAACTTACTGAACCTAAAATGAATTGGCGTGAACTACTACGTCAACAAATTCAAAGTTTGATTAAAAATGATTACAGTTTTACTCGTCCTAACCGTAAAGGTTGGCACATGGGTGCTGTTCTTCCTGGACTTAAAAACGATGAAACTATCGATGTATGCATTAGCATTGATATGAGTGGTAGTATCAGTGACGTACAGGCCAAAGACTTCCTAAGTGAAATAAAAGGCATTATGGAAGAATACAAGGACTACAAAATTAAATTGTGGTGCTTTGATACACAAGTCTACAACGAAGCTGAATTCGATAGTTATAATGATGACATTATGAGTTATGAGGTCAAAGGCGGCGGTGGCACAGACTTTATGGCCAATTGGGCATACATGAAGGAGCATGATATTAACCCTAAAAAGTTTATCATGTTTACTGATGGTTACCCTTGGGATAGTTGGGGTGAAGAAGATTATTGTGATACATTGTTTATTATTCACGGTAACGATTCCATCGTTCCTCCTTTTGGACATTACGCATATTACGAAGAAGCTAAGTAATGCCAATAAAGCACGGCAAGCCAAATCCATTAAATCTGCTTGGCATTAGGCGGGTGCAGTTTCCGGCCCGCCATTTTCATTTTATTACTTTGCCTAAATATAGTCCTGGCACAGTTAAACAAGTAGATGAGTGGATCTATAACAATCTTAACGGAAGATATTATGTAGGTCAAAGCCTATCTTTAGACCACACAAATACTATCGTATTTGTAACTAAAATCGGTTTTGAGCAAGAAAAAGAAAAAAGCTTCTTTCTTCTTTCATATTCAAATCTATAACCCACTTAAAATTATACGGCTATATAATGATGTAGTCATTCATAAGGAGAAACCATGACTGATAAAGTTGAAGAACAAAAAGTGGAACAACCGGCTGCAACAGCGCCTGTACAGGATCCCACAGAAAATGATCTTAACATTAGCGATCTAAATGCTATGAAACAAATTATTGATATTGCCAGTTCACGTGGTGCATTTAAAGCCGGAGAAATGGAAGCAGTTGGTAAAGTATATAACAAACTGTCAAATTTCTTAAATCAAGTGGCGGCAAAAGGAGCCCAAAATGGTCAGTCTTAAACACGTTGGCAGATTTGTAGCTAACGGTAGAAAGTGTCTTGTAGCATACAGAACACTTCCCGGTGATGCAAATAATTGCCTAGTAGTACAAACAGAAAATCTAAGCGATGATCAACACAATGCGTTGATTAGCTTAGTAGAATCACCTGCCGCACAAGATGCAAATGAGTTTGCTGAAGTTTTAGCTCGTGCTCCTTTTCCAGATGGCAGTGTTATGTTGGCAAATTTACATGTCAATGGCAAACTAGTAAAAATTCCTACAGATCAAGTTGAAATGGTTCCAAATTTTCAGACAAAAATTCTATTGTCTGAATTAAATGCGACCATCGCACAACAATTGGGTGTAGCTATTGATGATCTTGCTATCACTGATCCTAGAAAATTAAACAGTGATACTGAAGTAAAGGAAATCGCTACTGTAAAAGAAATGCCTTCTGAAAAAGCAGATGTTACTAAAACAACATCAGCCAGTGTAAATGAAACCGAAGTACCAACTTCATTCACTTCCGCAGAAGCTGAAGCTAAATTTTATCGCAGTCAAGCAGATAAACTTGCTAAACAGGCAGCAGAGTTTCGAAGAAAAGCAGAGGAATTAGTACCAACTAAGAAAAAATAATGACGTCTAAGAAGCTATCAAAGGATGTCATTGAACGTTGGCCTGAAGTGTTTGAAGAAATAAATCTTAATGTGGTGCCTTTAAAGTACCTCCACTCCGTACAGGTTAAATTCAAAGACAGTAAAGTTTGGAACATCGAGATCAGTAAACGCAGAGATACTGATTGGGAAGGTGTAGAAAAGCAACTACACGAGATCTTTGTCACTTATCAAGAAAATATTGACAACGTAGATTTCAAACTTGATACTGATAGAATCAAAAAAGACATTATTAAAGAAACAAATCGATTTTTAAAGAAACGGAAATTAAAGTGAAAGTAAAATTAGTTTCATACAGCCAAGCAACAGAAGAATTCGCTGATAAAGGCATCGACGATGCCCAAGAACTAATTGCGTATTGTGCAAGAGTAAGTAACCCATCTAATCAATTTAATACAGAAACCAGTGAAAAACTTATCAATTATTTGATTAAGCATCAACACTGGAGTCCATTAGAGATGGTTAGTGCTTGTTTAGAAATCGAAACTACACGGGATATCGCCAGACAAATTCTACGCCACAGAAGTTTCTCCTTCCAGGAATTCAGTCAGCGATATGCCGATCC
>JACCDP010375666.1_pt1 | contig 13872 bp, 13 predicted proteins | sample 7445841 | NCBI WGS metagenome assembly JACCDP01 (sample SAMN15323441, study PRJNA562643) | freshwater metagenome | isolation source: river surface water | place: USA:Blue River Watershed | collected 2017-08-17
AGACAATATGATGGTTTGGTTTCCGGCGGAAGAATTCAAGGAAGACAACCGGTAACAACAAGTTCCATTTAAAATGATCCGGATCAAGACCAACGAAGAAGTTGAGTTGATCCGCGAAAGTGCACTTTTAGTCAGTCGCACCCTAGCTGAACTCGCATCTATTTTAAAGCCGGGTATCACAACCGCTCAACTCGATAAAAGAGCTGAAGATTTTATTTTTTCCAATGAGGCAATCCCCTCATTTAAAAATTACAAAGGCTACCCCTTCGCTACTTGTATTTCAGTGAATGATGCAGTAGTGCATGGATTTCCCAACAACAAAGAATTGAAAGAGGGTGACCTGGTCTCCATCGATGTTGGAGTATACAAAAATGGGTACCACGGAGACAGCGCATATACATTTGGATTGTCTCCTGTGGTGGAGGAACATCAATTGCTGATGAAGGTTACACGTGATTCACTGATGTTGGGAATTGAAAAAGCAGTCAACGGCAACAGGGTTGGCGATATTTCAAACGCCATACAGGAGTATACCGAACGAAAATATCATTTTGGTGTGGTGAGGGAACTCGTTGGGCATGGCTTGGGCAAACACTTGCACGAAGATCCGCAAGTACCCAATTATGGTAAAAAAGGAGCGGGTCCCAAGCTCAGAGAAAACATGGTGATCGCCATCGAACCCATGATCAACCTGGGCACCAAAGATGTGATATATGATGAAGATGGATGGACAGTTAGAACAAGGGACGGAAAGTTTTCAGCTCACTATGAGCATACCATTTGCATCAAAAAGAACAAGGCAGATATTCTCTCCAGTTTTTCAGATATCATCCAGCAGGAAAAAAACAATCCATCTTTATTCAGTGAGTACTGATCTTTCGTAACTTATTACCTTACATGCTCTTTGCGTTTTGTGAAAAACATGAAAAAGAGTCAAATGCAAAATCGCAGAAAACTAATTGTTGTTGGCGGAGGAGCCGCCGGTTTTTTTTGTGCCATCAATGCGGCACGAATGTCTGAAGCACTGGATGTATGTGTGTTGGAGAAATCAGGGAAACTCCTTTCAAAAGTAAAAATCAGCGGTGGAGGACGCTGCAATGTCACCCATGACGAATCTGATCTTTCACTCATGTCTGCTGCGTACCCCCGGGGTAAAAACTTGCTCAAAAAAACCTTGTACCAGTTTTCTCCACAGGATACTGTGAGTTGGTTCAAAGAGAGAGGCGTAACCTTGAAAACAGAACCCGATGGCCGTATGTTTCCAACAACGAACCAATCTCAAACAATCATCGATTGCTTGATGAAGGAAGCGCATGCGCATGGTATTGAAATCAAACTGCATCATGAAGTGGTAGGATTCAGCAGAGACGGAGAAAAATCAACAATCCTTGTAAAAAATCAGCATGGTGAATTGGTGAATATGGATGCCGATTATGTTTGTGTTGCTGCTGGTGGTTATCCTAAATCAAGCTCGTTTGTATGGTTGAATCAAACCCGTCACTCCATTGTTGACCCACTGCCGTCCTTGTTTACATTCAATATTCCTGACAAGCATTTACATGCATTGATGGGAATTTCCTGTGAACATGCGGGAGTAAAAATTCCTGTGTTAAAGATAGAAGAGGAGGGACCTGTGCTTATCACACACTGGGGATTGAGTGGACCGGCAACGTTGAAATTGTCTTCACGGGCAGCAAGGGATTTGTATCGACTGCATTATGCATTTGAAATAAAATTGAATTGGACTCCTGCATTTCATGAGAGTACAATGTTTGAAAAACTTAAGGAAGTAAAAGAAAAGCAACGTTCCAGCATCGGAGTAAAAAACCCCTTTGCTCTCTCTGTTCGTTTGTGGGAATATCTTTTGAGAAAGGCTGAAATAGATCCATCCATTCCTTGGGTCAATACCCCGCAAGCTGCCTTGGCCAAGCTCTCCAAAGTTGTATGCAGCGACACCTATCGGGTTGATGGCAAGACTACTTTCAAAGAAGAGTTTGTAACATCTGGTGGAATAGATTTAAGTGAAATTGATGCTCAAACCATGGAAAGCAAGCTGATTCCTGGTCTTTATTTTGCTGGAGAGATCATGGATGTGGATGGCATCACAGGGGGATACAATTTTCAACACGCCTGGAGCAGCGGGATGATTGTGGCGAGAGCTATTAGCAGCCAACAGCAGTTGTAGTTGTTGTAATTGTTATAGTGGTTGTAGGTTGTAAGTTATGAGTTGATTCAAATTTGTTGCAAGTCTTGCTTTTTTTACATAATTTAATGTTTGTGGCATGCGTTATTGATGACTATCGTGATAACAATGACAACAATGACAACAATTACAACAACTACAACAACTACAATACAGCATGTCACTCAATTCAAGACGTAATTTTATTACAACCCTCGCAAGCGCCACTGCCGCACTTCCCTTTTTGTCCGCAGTCAATCCTGCTTTTGCAGCAGAGGCGAAACATGTGAAATCTCTTTTTGAAAATACTTTGCCTGGCGATTTTTCATCAGAGGATGATTTATGGGCTTGGATCAGAGAGGCGTATACTGTGAGTCCGAATATCATCAACTTGAACAATGGCGGGGTTGCACCTCAGCCAAAGGTTGTTCAGGATGCTCACATTCGGTATTATCAGTATTGCAATGAGGCCCCGTCTTATTATATGTGGCAGATATTGGATCAAGGCAGAGAGCCACTGCGTGAACGGCTGGCCCATCTATGCGGATCTGACACTGAAGAAATTGCAATCAACAGAAATGCAACAGAGGGATTGAATACGGTCATTTTTGGATTGAATTTAAAAGCAGGCGATGAGGTGGTGTTGACCAAGCAAGATTATCCAAATATGATCAATGCTTGGAAACAACGAGAAAAACGAGATGGCATCAAGTTGGTATGGATTGATATTCCATTGCCATTGGAAAATGAAGATGAAATCGCTTCTTACTACATAAAAGCATTTACTTCAAAAACTAAAGTGGTGATGGTTACGCACCTCATCAATTGGTGTGGGCAAATCATGCCTGTAAGAAAAATTGCTGATGCTGCACACCAACGCGGTATTGAAGTGATTGCTGATGGTGCGCATACGTTGGGACATTTTGCTTTCAAGGTGCCGGATTTGGGTTGTGATTATTTTGCTTCCTCGCTCCACAAATGGATGAGTGCTCCGTTTGGAAGCGGTGTGCTGTACATCAAAAAGGATAAAATCAAAAATGTTTGGGCTTTGCTTTCCAATAATGAGCCTGATGGAACAGACATCCGAAAGTTTGAATCACTGGGTACCAGGTCATTCGCATCGGAAATGGCTATTGGAGCAGCGATTGATTTTCATGATGTAATGGGAAGTCAGCGCAAGGAAGAAAGGTTGCGTTACTTGAAAAATTATTGGGTGGATCAGCTAAATAATCACCCCAAGATTTCATTCAACCAACCGCATTCAAAAAATCTCTCCTGTGCAATTGCCAACGTGGCGGTTGCAGGAAAAAAACCCGAAGAGGTTTCTGCAGAACTTTTTTCGAAGTATAAAATCCATGCGGTTGCCATCAATTGGGAAAATATCCATGGGGTAAGGGTAACGCCCAATGTATATACATCCATCAAGGAATTGAACAAGTTGGTGGGGGCACTGAAGAAAATTGCCGGGTAAAACCCCCAAAACAGCCTTTTTGCCATCAAATCGCTCATTTTTTAGCCAATTTCAAGGTCTTTTTTGAGGCGTTTTTCGCCAATTCTGCTAACTTTGCCGTCCCCAAATCAGGCTGACAAAACAGCTTGAAATTTAAACAAAAGGAGGACATAAATAGTGGAAGAAAACAACACACTAACAAATCCGTCAGTTGCTACAGCTCATGATGATTTTGACTGGAGTATTGACAAGCGCAATGTTGCCCGTTACAACAACGAGGAGCAACAAAAGTATGATGCCGTTTACGAGGGCACATTCAAAACAATCACCGACGGTGAAATGGTTCAAGGTACCGTAGTAGGTATGACCAAGACCGACGTGGTGATCAACATCGGTTTCAAGAGCGATGGACTGGTTTCATTGAATGAATTCAGGGACTTGCATGACTTGAAAACCGGTGATGTAGTAGAGGTGATGGTAGTGGAAAAAGAAGACAGAGAAGGACATCTTCATCTCAGTCGCAAACAAGCACGTATCAGCCGTGCCTGGGAACGCATTGTTGAAATGCACAAAACAGGTGAAGTTGTTTCAGGTTTTGTTACCAGCAAAACAAAAGGTGGTCTCATTGTCGACATCCTCGGTATGGAAACATTCTTGCCTGGATCTCAAATTGACGTGAAGCCTGTTACAGATTACGATCAGTTCGTAGGTAAAACAATGGAATTCAAGGTGGTGAAAATCAATGAAGCCATCAAGAATGCTGTTGTTTCCCATAAAGCACTTATTGAAAGCGATATCGAAGCACAGCGTGCTGAGATCATGGGTAAATTGGAGAAAGGTCAGGTGTTGGAAGGAACCATCAAGAATATTACCGACTTCGGTGCTTTCTTAGATCTGGGTGGTGTTGACGGTCTCCTTTACATCACAGATATCAGCTGGGGAAGAATCAACCATCCTTCAGAGGTATTGAAACTTGACCAGAAGGTAAATGTCGTTGTTTTGGATTTCGATGATGAGAAAAAGCGTATCAGCCTTGGCTTGAAACAATTGACTCCTCATCCATGGGATACTTTATCAACCGACATCGTTGAAGGCGCTACTGTAAAAGGTAAGGTAGTCAACATCGAAGACTATGGTGCTTTCTTGGAAATCACTCCTGGTGTTGAAGGTTTGGTTCACGTAAGTGAAATCACTTGGGCCAATACTCCGGTAAACGCCAAAGAATTCTTCAAGCTGGGTGATGAGTACGAAGCAAAAGTTGTGACACTTGACAAGGATAGCAGAAAAATGAGTTTGTCCATCAAGCAACTCAGTGCTGATCCATGGAATGAAATTGAAGAGAAATTCCCTGTTGGCAGCAAGCACAGTGGATTGGTTAAAAATATCACTCCATATGGCGTGTTTGTCGAATTGCAGCCTGGAATTGGTGGAATGATTCATATCAGCGATTTGAGCTGGTTGAAGCGCTTCAACCATCCTTCTGAATTCACCAAATCAGGTTCATCCATCGATACCATCATTTTGAACATTGACAAGGAAAACAGAAAATTGCAACTTGGACACAAGCAATTGGAAGAAGATCCCTGGAATGCGTTGCAGGAAACCTTCACCATTGGATCTATCCATGAAGGAACTGTAACCAAAAAAGATGACAAAGGTGCTTTGGTTCAACTTCCATACGGTTTGGAAGGATTTGCTCCTGCTCGCCATCTTGCAAAAGAAGACGGCAAGGTTGTTGGTGCAGATGAAACAGCTCAATTCATGGTGATTGAATTCGATCGCAATGAAAAGAGAATCGTGTTGAGTCATGCACGCATATGGGAGCAAGTTGCAGCTGATGAAAAAGAAGCAGTTGTAAAAGAGAAGAAAGCTGATGCGGCAAAAACCAAAAAAGCTGTAAAAGACATTCAAAACAAGGTTGAGAAATCAACATTGGGCGATTTGGGTGTATTGGCTGAACTCAAAAAGAAAATGGAAGGCGGCGAAGAAGCCAAATAACATTGAAACCCTATCATACAAAGGGTCTCCCCCAAGGAGACCCTTTTTTTATTGTATAATTTCTTTGATTTTTTGATGATGTATATCTGCGAGGGAAGAAATTTTCAGATCTGCGATATTCCATCGTGACATTTCAAGCTGTGATGGATGTGGTACAATGATGCATTTCATCTTCGCAGCTTTTGCAGCAATCAATCCGTTGAATGAGTCCTCAATGCAAATACAGGAGACAGGATCACTTTGCAATGCTTTGGCACAATCCAGGAAAACCTGTGGGTGGGGTTTTCCGTAGTCGAGATGTTCTGCAGATGCAATGGCGGAAAAATGATCGGCGAGTTGTAGTTTATTGAGCACTGCATGTATTACACCGAAAGGTGAAGAGCTCGCCAATCCAATTTTAAAATCCATATCGGAAAAAAATTTGATCGCATGGGCCACACCCTGCATCATATTGCCTTTGGTATTGATTTTGGTAATCAGTCGCTCTAAAATATCTGATTCAGTTTTTGCAAGATGCATGCTGTCAATCTCAAATACCCTGAACCAATGCTCAAGAAATTCGGGAGTTCTCAGTCCGGTTGTTGTGTTATATGCCTCCTCAGATATACTAACGTTAAACACTTTGAGGGATTCTTGTGCAGCTTCATACCACAACGGTTCAGAATCAATGATCAGTCCGTCCATGTCAAAAATTACCGTATCAAGTTTCATATGCGATGCAAAGCTAATCATATGTCATTTAATTTAAATTCATTATCTTGACCGGGTCGTATGAAAAAACTAAAGCAATTCAAGCTCGTGAGGAAGTTGGTGTACGCAGTGGTAGGCGCATTTACATACCCGGGCATTGCGATGGTAAACAAATTGACCATCTCAGGTACGGAATACCTGAAGGGTTTGCCCAAAAAAAATGTCCTGTTCGTCAGCAACCATCAAACTTATTTCGCAGATGTGATTGCATTCTCACATATTTTTTGTGCGGTAAAATGGGGAAAGAAAAATAAACTCGGACTACCATTCTATTTACTGAACCCATTTGTCAATGTCAATTTTGTGGCTGCCGAGGAGACGATGAAGGATAATTTGCTGACAAGACTTTTTACCCTTGCAGGTGCTATTACGATCAAACGCACCTGGAGAAGCAAAGGTGTTGACATCAAACGGGAAGTAGATCCGAAAGATTTTGAAAATATTTATGATGCCCTCAAAAAAAGATGGGTCATCACCTTTCCCCAGGGAACCACAAAGCCTTTTGCACCCGGCAGAAAAGGAACAGCACATATCATCAAAGAAATGCAGCCTGTTGTTGTACCTGTGGTTATCAATGGGTTCTGGAGAGCTTTTAACCGCAAGGGATTGGTATTCAAAAAAAGAGGCACCAATCTTTCTGTACAGTTCAAACCGCCGATTGATATTGATTACTCAAAAACGATAGATGAAATCCTGGATATAATCATGGATGCTATTGAGCAAAGTGCAGAATTCAAATTGAAGGGCCGCCATCACAGACTACAACCCTCATGATTGATTTTCAAACAGTGCCTTTAACTCTGTAGCTTCTGCGGGCTTCATTTTTTTGGCAAGAATGAGTCTCAGTTGTCTTCTTCTCAAAGCACCTTCAAACAATTTTTTTTCATCTTCCGTCTCCGGAATCAATTCCGGCACTTTTCTGGGCTTGCCGTTGGGGTCCAATGCAACAAATGTAAAATAGGCCTCGTTGCTTTGGTATTTGTATTGTTGCGTGTAATCTTCTCCCCATACTTTTATGTGTATCTCCATGGAAGTATTGAAAGCTCTTGAAACTTTTGCTTCTATGTGTACCACATTCCCCAATTTGATGGGTGATACAAAGGAAATGTTGTCAACCGAGGCTGTAACACAAGGTGCATTGCAGTGTTTCCAAGCAGCCATTGCTGCTGCCACATCCATCCAATACATCAATCGTCCGCCCATGAGATTGCCATAATAATTGGTGTCATTGGGCAATACCAATTCAGTCATTTCAACTTTTGAATCTGCGGTTTTTTTTGAGTGCATGCTGCAAAATTAAATGGTTATTCTTTCCATGCGTGTTAAAAAATCTTCTGAAATATCCGCACCAATCCCTGCAATATCATCGATTTCCAAAAAATATTCATTGTACCTGGCACCTCCGGTGACAGGATCCTCCAAGTGCCCAAGCAAACACGTATCCAAATCATAGAAACGAATATTTTCATGCGACATGGCCAGGTGCACCTTGGCAGTCAGTGCAAGCCTGCTTTCAACCATTCCTCCCAACATACATGGTATCCCGTAAGAGGAAGCGGTATCTGCTATTTGGATGGCCTCATGGATGCCTCCGGATTTTGCCAATTTGATATTGATATAATCACAGCCATTGGACTGGATCATTCTTTCTGCATCATAATGATCAAAAACACTTTCATCCGCCATGATGGGTATCTTAACCTGTTTTCTCAGAGCAGGTAAATGTTCATCCAGGCGGTGATGCATGGGCTGTTCACAAAATTCAATGTTGAATTTTTCAATGGACTGCAGGGTTTTGAGTGCTGTAGGGTAGTCCCAACCCTGATTGGCATCTATCCTCAGACCAATGGCAGGTCCCACTGCCGCTCTGATGCTTTCCACACGCTGTACATCTTCATCGCCATTTTTTCCCAATTTAATTTTGATGATCTTCACGCCATCCGCAATAAATCTTTTTGCTTTCTCGGCCATGGAATCCGGACTGTCAATGCCAATGGTCAAATCAGTTTGTATGCGCTTCTTTTTTCCTCCCAAAAATTGATACAATGGCATGTTGCTGGCTTTTGCAGAGATATCATAGAGTGCCATGTCAAAGGCACTTTTGATGGTACTGTTGAAGGATACATACGCATCAAATTCTTTCAGTCTGGATGCAATCTCCAACGGATTTTTTCCTTTGAGTATTCTGGCCAAATCCCTGCCTACATAAAAACAGGTATCCTGTGTTTCACCCACCAACATGGGAAAGGCGCTGCATTCGCCCACTCCATCAATTCCCTCGTCAGTATGGATTTTGATATATATATTCTGTGCTTCGCAACAGGTTTCGGTCGCAATGACAAAGGGCTCCATCGGAATGGTCAATCTGGCAATGTCGATCGAAGTAACTTTCATGGTAGTCAGCCTCTGATTATTTTTTTAGTTCTCAACAGATCCAAAGTTAGTCCTTCTGCATCACGGTTGTTGAGAAATGCAACTACATCATATAAAAACAGCATGTGATCACCGGCGTCCATGCAGTTGCATTGCCGGAGAAGTGCATAAGCAAGTGCGTCCTTTAGTACCTTGAAATTTTTCCACTCTGTTATGCGTCCCTTTTTCTCGAGGTAACTGATCTTGTCAAAATGGTTGCCTGATTTGAATCCCAAATGTTTGATCAGGTTGATTTGATCGCTGGACATCCACTGCAATACAATCATTTGCTCTTTCTCTGCAAACTCCAGGGTCTTTGTGTTTTTGTAAATGGCAACCGACATTCTTTTGGGATCCATGCTTGCACCTGCAACATAGGTGCATACATTTAAATTGTGCTTGTCCTTGTATTTTGAAGCGATGCTGTAAACGGGCAAATCAGTCCTGTTCCAAGGTCTTTTCATCAAAGAAATTTATTGATTTAGAGCATGGTGCCCTTTAAAAAGAAATAAGCGCAATTGAAATAGATGACAACGCCTGTTACATCTACCAGTGTGGCTACAAAAGGTGCAGATGAAACAGCAGGGTCTGCTCCCAATTTCTTCAGTGCAATCGGCAGCATTGAGCCGGTAATGGTTCCAAACAGTACAACGCCAATAAGGGATATGCCTACCACAATGGCCACAAGGACATAATGTGGGCCATATACAGCCGGGAAAATCTGTGACCAAAGAATGACCCTGAAAAATCCAATCAATCCAAGTACGGCACCCAACAGGATTCCAGAGATGATTTCTCTGCGCATGACATTCCACCAATCGGTGATGGTAACCTCTCCAACTGTAAGTGCCTGAATAATCAGGGAGGAAGCTTGAGACCCGGTATTTCCGCCGCTTGAAATGATCAGGGGAATAAAAATCGACAGCACCAGCGCTTTGTCAAGCGCCATCTCATAAGTAGCCATGGCTGTAGCTGTGAGCATTTCTCCGAGGAAAAGCACAATCAGCCATCCGATTCTTTTTTTGAAAAGCTTGAAAATGGATATTTCCAGATAGGGCTGATCCAGCGCCTCTGTTCCACCCATCTTTTGCATGTCTTCGCTGAACTCCTCATTCGCAACCCAAAGGATGTCATCAATGGTCACGATTCCAACGAGGATATTGTTGTTGTCAACCACAGGTAGTGCCACGCGGTTGTTCATTTTGAATACCTGATTGGCTTTTTCCTGATCATCGTACACATTCAATTCAATGTATCTGCCGTCAGTCAATGCACTTACCAATTGGTCGGGAGGGGACAATAAAAATTCACGGATCCTCACGTCATCCACCAATTCACCCTGGTCATTGATGACATAAATCACATCAATGGTTTCTGAGTCTTTTCCTACTTCTCTGATATGCTCCAACACTTCGGCAATGGTCCAGTCGGACTGCACAGCAATATAATCGGGGGTCATCAGGCGACCTACACTGTCTTCAGGATAACCCAACAACGAGAGCGTGATTTTTCTTTCTTCTGGGTTGAGCAGCTTGATGAGCTCTCTCACCACTTTGGTTGGCAATTCTTCCAAAAAAGAGGTTCGGTCGTCAGCCGGCAGTTCATTCAGCAAGGCTGCAGTTTTGAGGGGCTGCAGTTCATGGATGATGTCTTTTTGAATGCTCAGTTCAAGAATCTTGAAAGTGCTGGCTGCTCTGTGGATGGAGAGATGCCCAATGATTTCAGTTGCTTTTTCCCAATTTTCCTCAATCAACTGTGCCACATCGCTGATGTTCAATTCATTCAGAAATTCAGGCATATCTCTCCTGTTTTCCTCTTGGAGGAAAAATTCGAATTGCTCCTGCAGGGTCATATCCTGATCGAATTGAATCATCTGTTCAGACTGATTTTTGCGAAATTAATCATAGTTTTCAAGCCTACAATATTAAGTTATGGTCCAGCCTTATTTAATCATACTTCCCACAGAAAAAAGAGGCAGAGGTGTCTTTGCAACAGACGATATTCCTGCCGGTACAACCATTGAGATTTCTCCAGTGATTGTCATGGAATCAGCTGACAGGGCTCATCTGGATCAAACCAAGCTACATGATTATATTTTCGAATGGAATCCAGTTGCCAATCAGTGTTGTGTAGGCTTGGGTTATATTTCCATCTACAACCATGCTTGTCCATCGAACTGCGCATATGAAATGGATTTTGAAAACGATTTGATGGAGATCCAAACAACAAGGATCATCAAAAAAGGAGAGGAGCTCTTTATCAATTACAACGGAAGCTTTGATGATGAAAAGCCGGTTTGGTTTGAAGTTCAGTAATTTTGTCAAACAATTTTCCAAATGCTGATTTTTCTATTGGGATTCATGGGGTCGGGCAAGTCACATTGCGGTAAAAAAATTGCTGCTCATTTTGATGGTCGATTCATTGATTTGGATCAAGAAATTGAGCAATCAGCCCATCAATCCATCCGTCAAATATTTTCATCACTTGGAGAATCAACTTTCAGGGAAATGGAGCGTGAAGCTTTGCACAAAATTGTGCAAATGCATCAAACATCATCCAATACCAAGCATACAGTTGTAGCATGTGGAGGAGGAACGCCTTGTTTTCATGGGAACATGGATTTTATGAATGAAAACGGACTGACAGTTTGGTTGAACCCATCAATTGATACACTTGTTCAGCGGCTGAAGAAAGGTCAGCTGCACAGACCTTTGGTTGCTGGACTGGACCATGATGCATTGGAGGAGTTCATCAAACAAAAAATGGATGAACGCAGTATGTTTTACAGCAAGGCTGTCCTGATTGAAACTTCTGATGATTGTCCACTTCAATTGATACAAAAACATATCGAACATGTTTAAAAACCATTTTGCTACGGGTTCCATTTTTTGTGGTATTGCAGTTGTCTTGGGAGCCTTTGGAGCACATGCACTCAAGACCATCCTGAGTCCAGAATCACTGCAATCTTTTCAAACAGGCGTTCAGTATCAGATGCTGCATGGCATGGCTATCTTGATCGTTGGACTGATCAGCGAGCGTGTCCCGAACAAAAACCTGGGTCCTGTAACACAATTTTTCTCTGTGGGCATATTATTGTTTTCAGGTTCGATTTACATGCTCGCGTATTTAAAATACCAATCGATTGATTTCCCTCCCATGATTGCACTTCTCACACCCATTGGAGGGCTGTGTATGATCATCGGTTGGTTTAGTTTGAGTTGGACTTTCCTGAGGAGATAAATTGATGTATTTTTATACCTCATTTACATATCCAAAATCTGAACCAATCAATGGCCAATCGATTGAAATCAACCAAAACTGAAGCAGACGCGGAAATCCTGGTTGATGATAAGGAAGAAGTGATAGAAGTCAAGTCACTTGTTCGGGATGAGCGGACCCATAAAATCATCGGTTCTGCATTTCTTTTCATTTGCTTTTTTCTATTTGTAGCATTCACTTCTTATTTGTTTACTTGGTCGGAGGATCAGGACAAGATTCGGGATATGGGTGCAAGGATATTGAGTCCCAACGATCTTGAAATCAACAACCTGCTCGGTAGCTTTGGAGCATATGTCGCCTTTGTATTTTTTGAATATGGATTTGGCATTGCATCCTATTTATTTTGTTCTCTGTTTTTTGTTGTAGGGATCAACTTGTTGTTTGATAAATCTGTGTTTTCCATTGCCAGAAATGTCAGGTATTTGATGATGGGACTCTTGGTGATCAGCGTGAGCGCAGCTTTTTTTGCTCCTCAATCTTCTTTTAATGTAGGAGGTGCTTTCGGAAAATTCTGTTCCAACTGGTTGAAGGGGGTGATGGGTTGGGCAGGCACTTTCGCCTTGCTTTCTCTCTCGATCTTTTCGTATGTTATATGGAGATTCAATCCTGTTTTCAAATGGCCTGTTTTTGCATTCAAGCAAACATCGTCAAAGCAGGATGTTGCTCTCGACCAGCCGTTGGCTGATGCAGTACCGGCACCTGAAGAGGTTCAGCCCAGGTTGGATTTGACCGAGGGAAATTCATTGAAGGAAGAAGCCAATCTGTTTCAGCCAAAACCCATGGCAGATCCTTTGATGGGCCCCTTGCATGTGATTGATGAACCCATAACGGAGTCCGCCGCTGAGTCCGCAGATCTTTCAGCTGCTGAAGCAGAAGAATTGGAAGAGGAAGATGTCGATGAAGAACTTCCGCTAGAAATCAAACCTCCCGCAGAAGAAGATACAACTGCAAAAACTGCTGCTGCTGTATTGGCATCTCCCAAATTTGATCCCATCGCTGATCTGAAAGGATATAAATATCCTTCTCTTGACTTGCTCGCACAGCATTCAGGAGAAAAAATTGTAATGGACCAACATGAGCTCGAAGCAAACAAGAGTCAGATCATGAAGACCTTGCAGGATTATGACATTGAAATCCAAAAAATATTTGCAACGGTTGGTCCAACGGTTACATTGTATGAGATCATCCCTGCTGCCGGTGTGAGAATATCACGCATCAAAAATCTGGAAGACGATATTGCGTTGAGTTTGTCAGCACTGGGAATTCGCATCATTGCCCCTATACCCGGAAAAGGAACCATTGGTATAGAGGTGCCGAATGTAAAGAAAAGCATCGTTGGTATGCGGTCCTTGCTGGGTTCAGAGAAGTTTCAAAAAAATGATTATGCTTTGCCCATTGCACTGGGTAAAAAAATTGACAATGAAAATTTCATTGTTGATCTGGCAACGATGCCGCATTTGTTGATGGCAGGTGCCACCGGTCAGGGTAAGTCAGTCGGACTCAATGCCATTCTGGTATCTCTATTATACAAGAAGCATCCATCGCAATTAAAGTTCGTATTGGTAGACCCGAAAAAGGTTGAACTCAGTTTGTACCGGATCATTGAAAAACATTTTCTTGCCAAATTGCCCGGAGAGGAAGATGCGATCATCACTGATACACGAAAAGTTGTGAATACGCTCAATGCTTTGTGTATTGAAATGGACGAGCGGTATGACTTGTTGAAAGATGCCGGTTGCAGAAACATCAGAGAATACAATGAGAAATTTGTAGGCAGGAGATTGAATCCTGAAAAAGGCCA
>JACCDP010411012.1_pt1 | contig 13872 bp, 26 predicted proteins | sample 7445841 | NCBI WGS metagenome assembly JACCDP01 (sample SAMN15323441, study PRJNA562643) | freshwater metagenome | isolation source: river surface water | place: USA:Blue River Watershed | collected 2017-08-17
AAGTATTTTTTACCAAGAGTTTCACCAAGAGGTCAGGTTTTACGAGACTTCTGCCATATAGGATTGTCAAATGGAGCAAAAGAAGAAGCAGGAAACGACTTATCAGTTCTCAACGAGGTTATGTCCGGTCTGCAAGCGTAGTCGGTCAATAATCCAGTTTAAGAGTAGTGATATTTGTAAGACTTGCAGGATCAGGAACAAAAGCGTATAGTAGGTATGTGCTTGGCAGCGCATTTAACGAGTAAGCCTTAGATGGGACTCTGCTGGTTACTCACCAGTCTGCCAACGATCATAGATCGAGAGTCTCACCTAGGGCTTTTTTTATTGGGAAAAGCAATGTTAAAACTTAAAGGTACTCAAGGAGTTGAATTTTATATAACTCATGGTGGATTAATAGGAATAAAGCAGGAATCTTTTGAATATGGAAAGAAAGTTGATGTTTATTTAACTTTAGAGCAATTTGAACATTTGCAATTAATGGTAGAAGATTTTAAAGATGAATTAAACGATTTATGGAACAAAGGCGTGGAGGTTGATGATGAGTAAATTACTTATTGATGAACCACCTTTACAGGTTCTTCCATCGTTAGCTGTTCGTATAGGTTTATGCGAAGCAATGATTATTCAGCAAATTCATTATTGGACTCAACGAACAAGACCATTAGATGATGGATATTGCTGGGTTTATAACACTGTTAGAGAATGGAAGAAACAATTTCCTTTTTGGTCTGAAAACACACTGTCTCGTCACCTCCAAAACTTACGTGAAAGTGGTGTGTTAATTGCAGAACAGAAATCTCGTAATTCCTTTGATAAAACAATGTATTACAGGATTAATTACGAAAAACTAGACCTTACATCGATTCCACCAAAATGGGGTAATCGGAAACCCCAAAATGGTGATATCTCTAATAATACAGAGAATACCAGAGACTACTTTAATGAGTTCTGGACAGCGTATCCAAAAAAGGTAGCAAAGGAACAAGCATTAATAGCTTGGAGAAAACTAAAGTTAGATGATGATATTTTTGAAAAAATGCTAAATGCCATTAAAGTTCAAAAGTTATCAGTGGAAGAAACTAAATATATTCCTAATCCATCAACTTGGCTTAACGGTAAAAGATGGGAAGATGAAATTACAAGTAAACCAGTATTTGATGGCAGATTGAGAGGTGCTAAATGAGCATAGAAAACTTACTCCAACGTCTAACGAAAGTAAAAGGTGGTAGAGGTAGGTGGACTGCTTGTTGTCCTTCTCACGAAGATCGTAGTCCTTCTCTAGCGATAAGAGAAACAGAAGATGGTCGTATCCTATTGAAATGCTTTGGTGGTTGTTCTGTGCAGGAAATAGTTGGTGCTATCGGTATGGATATAGGTGAGTTATTTCCTAAGACACACGATACACACCATATGCCTAAAGTTAAAAATGCTTTTTACGCAACAGACTTACTTAGGGTTATTGAGTTCGAGTCCGTACTGGTATCTGTGGCTGCAAGTAACCTAGCTAACGGAGTTAAATTAACTGATAATGACAGATCACGTTTAAGACAAGCACAAGAACGGATCATTGAAGCAGCGAGGCACATAAGATGACTAAAGATGAAATTATTAAAATTGCACAAAAAGTAACTGGTGTTTCATTTCCATTAGGAGTAAAAGGTGTATCGATAGGAATGAATGAAAAACATTTACAAGATTTTGCTAATGCAATAATGGAAGCAGAGCGTGAAGCGTGTGCGAAGTTAATGGATGATATGGCAGCAAAAGATAATTTATCTAATTATTATAAAGTAGCTGCTAACAAAATTAGAGCTAGGGAACAAGAATGAAAACAAATTTAGAGGTCGTGGCAGTACAACTAGATGTTGAGCGTAAAGCAAGACTAGTAAAGTCACAGGATATTGATGTAGAAAAGTATCTGAAGAATAACGATGTAGGTCAGAAGGTTCGTATTGTTTCAGATTGGCTTGATGAGATCACAGAGAACTACATCAATCCACCTGTTAACGATAATGCAAAGATGCCGTGGACTAAGACGCAAGATGATTTTTCGTTCAGGTTAGGTGAGGTTACGTTATACGCTGGTGGCAACGGTGGCGGTAAGTCTCTAATCACAGGTCAGATAGCGTTGCATTTGATTAAGCAAAAGCGTAAGTGCGTTATAGCGTCATTTGAGATGAAGCCTACTAGCACCATACACAGGATGCTTAGACAGTTTGCAGGAGAGTTTATTGATGATCCGCTTACTAACGATAGAGAGAAGTACATCAAAGGACTGACTCAGCGATTTAACCAGTTCGCAGGAGAGCATCTATACATCTACGATCAGCAGGGTTCTACAACTCCGAATCAGACTATCGCTATGGCTAGGTACTGTGCTGTAGAGTTAGGCATTGAGCATATTTTTATTGACTCGCTAATGAAAGTTTGTAATGCTGAGGATAATTTCAACGAACAGAAATACTTTGTAGATGAGCTAACCTCATTGGCACGAGATCATAACGTACACATTCATTTAATCCACCATATCCGCAAGTTGCAGTCAGAGGAAGTTCAGCCTGGTAAGTACGACATCAAAGGTACTGGAGCGATAACGGATCAGGTTGATAATGTATTCTTAATGTGGCGCAACAAGCAGAAAGAGAATCGTAAGCGTAACGGAGAGAAGTACGAGGAGGATTTACCTGATGCGTATTTGATGTGCGAGAAACAGCGCAACGGTGAAGCTCAGGAAATGTACGGACTTTATTACCATCAATCTAGCCAGCAGTTTATTGAGACTTGGGGTGGTGCTACGATGGACTTTGATAACAGAGGAAAGTTTCGTGGATGATTCTTTATTTCCTGTAGAAAGAATTGCTCCTAGCAGTCCGAAAGAATTGAAAGTGCTACCTATTGGAGTTGACTTTGCAATGAAGTATAACGAGCAATGGCACTCAAGATTGCCCCAAACGCAAAAAGGAAATTTAACTAGGAATAGGCATTTCTTTTTTTACGGAGCTGAGTATAAAGACAATTGTTTTGCTGTTGCAATATGGACAACTCCAGTAGCAAACAACAGATTAGCAAAAGATGAGGTATGGCTTGAATTAAGAAGGTTGGCTATTTCTGATGATGCTCCTAAGTTTACCGCTACTTGGATGTTGTCTAAGATGATTAAGAAAATTAAGAAAGATTATCCTGAAATAACTAAATTAATTTCTTATCAAGATACTTCTGTGCATAGTGGAACCATTTACGCTGCTGCAAATTGGGAGTTAGATGGTAAAACAAAAGGAGTTGATTGGAACAAGACAAGAGATAGAAAGCCTAGTCAATCAATCTCAGATAAATTAAGATGGGTTTATAGGTTAAACAAAAAGATAGAGTTACAAGAAAGTAAGACTAATAATTTTGAACAGGTAACTATTTCAATATGAACGAGTTTTTTGAGGAAGAAAGACATAGGTGTGAAGTCTGGCAAGTATTACGATGGAGAGCGCAGGATAGGAATAAGTCATCAGATTACTTGCAGTTAGTCCGTAAGATGCGAGGACATAACGCAGCAGACAAGTTAGAGAAGGACTGCAAAGAGCAATGGTCTCGAGGTGCGAGAGGCTTAAAAGGAGATTGGCGTGACGTATAAGAGGGTGGACGATAATCAAGCATTAGTGACCAAAGCGTTAAGAGCTGAAGGTTGGACTGTTCAGCATCTACACGAGGTAGGTAAGGGTTGTCCTGATTTGATCGTAGGGGCTAAAGAAAAGAACTTCCTAGTCGAAGTCAAAGACGGTAAAAAATCGTGGAAGCTAACACCAGATCAAATTATCTGGCATTACAACTGGAAAGGTCAGGTAGTCGTTGTAACGAGTCCTGAGAACGCAGTAGAGACTATTAACAATTTACTAAAGAGTGGAAAATGACTGATCCGCACGCTCCGATTGATTACATAATTAAGCACTCAAAAGAATACGCTAAAGCCAAAGCTGACGTTACCTACTTGTCAGAATTTCGTAAGACTAAGAAAGCATTATGTTTCCAAAATAGCATGAAGAATACGATGGCAGAGAAGGAAGCTGATGCTTACGCTCATCCAGAGTATCAAGCAGTATTAGAAGGGCTTAGGGAGGCTGTAGAAAGGGCTGAGACGCTACGATGGATGCTCATAGCGGCTCAGGCTAGGATTGACGTATTTCGTACTCAGGAGGCTTCTAATAGGTTCCTTGAGCGTTCTACTATTTAGATTTCATCTTCAAAATAGTCGAACTCGTCAGCGTACCATTCGTCATCATCTTCACAGTACCAGTACCAGATTTCTTCTTCTTCATCGAAAGACCAAGCTATGCCTTCTTCATCGTACTCAAAGTCATCATCAGCAAACTCAACTTCATCGGATTCTACGTAAACAACTACATCGCCAACGGTAATCGTAACCATAATTTTCTCCAAGTAAACACAGCCCGAACGCTGTACGACAATGCTACCAGAGAATTATGACTGCTCAATAAATAGGCATTAACAATATGACAACAGATAACATTAACAGTCCAATGCACTACACAAGAGGCGGTATAGAGACTATCGACTTCATTGAAGCTAAGGGGCTTAACTACAACTTAGGTAATGCTGTTAAATACATATCCAGAGCTGGTTACAAGTTAGATATGGCTGAGGATTTAAAGAAAGCGGTATGGTATTTAAACAGGGAGATCAGTCGAATTGAAAAAAGCTGACAGAGAATATTTATCGAAAGTAGCAGACATCGGTTGTATAATTTGCTATAAGAATGGCTATCCACAAACGCCATGTGAAATCCATCATATTAGAGACATTGGATTAGGTTTAGGAGTAAGAAATGTACATACTAATACCTTACCTTTATGTCCTTTGCATCACAGAGGCAATGACGGAATACATGGAATGGGTCGCAAGGCTTGGGAACGTAAATACGGAACTCAGTGGGAACTTTTGGAAATTGTACAGGGGATACTAAATGATGAAGAAAACCAAAGCAGCTAAGAAAGTTAGTAAAGTAATGAAGGAATTTGGTAAAGGTGAACTTCATTCAGGTAAGGGTGGTCCTGTAGTCAAGTCTAGAGACCAAGCGATCGCTATAGCATTAAGCGAAGCAAAGGTAGCTAAGAAGAAAGCCAAGAAATGAAAGCCGGACTATACAGCAATATCCATAGCAAACGTAAGCGCATAGCTGAGGGATCAGGCGAGAAAATGAATAAGCCTGGAACTAAAGGTGCGCCAACTAAAGCAGACTTTAAGTTAGCTGCTAAGACTGCGAAGAAAAAGAAATGAGTGCGGCTTGGACAAAGAAAGCAGGTAAGAATCCTAAAGGCGGTCTTAACGAAAAAGGTCGTAAATCTTACGAGGCTGCGAATCCTGGCTCTGATCTAAAAGCTCCAGTTAAATCAGGTGACAATCCACGTAGAGCAAGTTTTTTAGCTCGCATGGGTAATATGCCTGGTGCTGAAAGAAAACCTAATGGTGAACCTACTAGACTGCTGTTAAGTCTAAATGCTTGGGGTGCGAGTTCAAAAGCTGATGCAAAAAAGAAAGCAGCAGCAATATCTGAAAGGAATAAAAAGAAATGAAAGGCATGAAATCTTGTCCTAAATGTAAGGGTGGTGAGTGCAAAGGCGGTAAGGGTTGCATGATGGAAGAAAAAGAGAAAAGCAAAAAGGGTGGCAAGATCGAGATTGAGATTAGCCTTCCGATGCGTGGTTCACGTACAAAGACAAACAAAGCCAAAAAGAAGTAATGCGTTACTCATACGGACTAGAGAATATTAGAGTTCGTGATTGGGGAGAAGGAGCTAATGTAAAGGTAGGCTCCTTTTGTTCGATTGCTGATAACGTAACGATCTTTATAGGTGGTAATCATAGGACGGATTGGGTAACGACTTATCCGTTCGGACACATCCATAAAGACGTATTTAATCATCACGGCAAAGGTCATCCAGCAACTAAGGGTGATGTAGTCATAGGTAATGATGTATGGATAGGCTCAGGGTCAATAATATTGTCTGGGGTAACGATTGGAGACGGGGCGGTAATTGCTGCCAGCTCTGTGGTCGTAAAGGATATTCCGGCTTATGCAATTGCAGCAGGAAATCCGGCAATAGCTCTGAAGTTCAGGTTCACTCGGAGTCAGATAGAGAGACTGCTAGAAAACCCGTGGTGGGAACTACCAGATAGCCGTATAAACGATTTAATTCCATTGCTTTGCTCTAACGATATAGAGGCTCTAATTGCTGCCAAAAACGCTTAATTTAGGATCAGGGAAAGACTGGCGAGATGAGTGGTTTAACGCTGATATACAGGCTAGAACTAAACCTGACTGGCACGTAGATATTACTCACGTAGAGTTCGGTGAGGTAATTGACACTAGGTTCGGTAAGGTAGAGATAAAGAAGGGAATGTTTAACCAGATAGTTGCTAATGATGTACTGGAGCATATTCCTGATTTAGTAACGGCAATGACTAACTGTAAAGACTTGCTTGACACTGGTGGCGAGTTCCACATTCAAGTGCCGTATGACTTGAGTTTAGGTGCTTGGCAGGATCCAACTCACGTAAGAGCATTTAACGAAAACAGCTTTTTATACTATACTGATTGGCACTGGTATCTGGGCTGGGAAGATAGATTTACAGTCAAGACAATGGAGTTTGGTATATCTGAGTACGGTCAAACGATAAAAGATCAGGAGACACTGCTTAGAACGCCAAGAGCAATAGATTTTATTCGAATAATCTTAACAAAGAGCTAACAAGCCTGAGAATTAGGATGTTGTATTTGTTTACAGCAAAAAAGCGATGGGAATTTCTTTTTCCCTAATTCTCAGACTTATTAATAATTATGCAAGCTATCGTCATTTGTTCCACAGGAAACATTGGTCTAAACATACTGCTTTTAAGCATAAAGGCGTATTGTCCGAATATACCTGTATATTTATCCAGTAAAAATACTGAGGACGCAGAACTAGTAGATACGTGGATGTACAACTCGGCTACTAATTTCGGTGATGCTTATAACGCAGCAATGTCTAAGGCGTTTTATGATGGCTACAAAGAGATAATCATAGCCAATGACGATGTTGTTATCACTCCGACAACTTATGCTAATCTGCAAGACGATATAAAGCTACTAAAGAATCACACAGATAAACTCGGATTTGTGGGGGCTAGAAGTGACTATGTACTTTGGGATCAAAATATTCGTAGTTATTGCGCTAATGATAATGTCTCTGGGTTAAAATACGAATCAGAAGATCACATCAAAGAAGTAGGGGTCATTGCGCCTATTTTTGCTTACATCAATAAACAGGCGTTTGACGTAGCAAGATTCCCTAGCACTAATTGGTATTCAGATAACATTATGTGCGATGATCTATCTAAAGCAGGGTTCAGTCATTTTGTAAGTACAGCTTACGTGCATCATGCGGGATCGCAGACAGTAGGAATGGACTACGCAAGGTGTCACGAAGAACCTAGAGAATGGATACGGACTAATCGTCCTGACAAGTACGAGGAAATATATGGCTAGCCTTGACGAATTATTACAACAACTAGGATTCGGTGGAGTCACAAGGAATCGTGCAGGTCAGATCGTTAATAACACTAATGATGTAGTGCCTGGTGCTATGGCAGGGCTAGCAGATACGTTATACGGTGCAGGTCGTGGTACTTTGGCAGGAACGGCATCTATCGCTGGTTTTCCTGGTGATATTAATCAGATGTACGTCAATAATTTAGGTGCTTTATACCCTAATGCTCCGGCAGCTCCAACTTCAGAGCAAGTAAGTAAGGCTGTAAGAGGTGTAATCCCTAAATTAAATTTATCTAAAAGCAATACTGGCGATGTAACCAGCTCATTAGGCGAATACGTAGTGTCACCAATGGTTTCACCTGGATCTGTAGTAAAAGCAGGTAGAGCATTGGCTCCTAATGCAGCAGAGATGGCTTATAAGTACATTGGCCCTGGCAGCAAGCTGGATCCGGCTATGTATGTTTACCGTCCTACGAGTCCGTCTAATCCTGATCTTTTGGTTGGAACTCAGTTTAAGCGTGAGTATATGGGTGGATTAATTGATAAGACAATTAATGACTTATCAAATAAACAAGGAGCTAGTCTTTTATATATGCCTTGGGATAACTCAAGCAGAAACATGAAGATAACTCAAGTATCTGGTGAGGATATACCACCTGTATTAACTCATGGTGGACAGGATTATATTTTAGATATTGAGCATAGGAAAAAAGGTATTGGTGGTGCATCTGGTTTGGCAATATCTAAAAAAATTCAAACAAGAGATGCAATAGCAAGACAAGAAAACTTAGCTGCTGGTGGTACTGGTGAGGTTATTTCAACTCCATTAACAATGGCAAGATTTTCAGAGAATTATTCAGTGCAGCCTACTGAGGTAATGTTAGGACTAATTAGAAGGAATCCTGAAAGCCCAAAAATTATTCCATTTCTTAATGAAAAAATAAGAACTCAACCAAAAATTGTAGGTAGTGGGGAAAAGAAAAGAGTAACTTATCCATATGCAAAATTTGCAGGTGTTGAAACTGAACTAGGCCAATTACAATTACTTGATAGAAGTTCGTTTGCCGGAGATTTAAGAAAAGTATTTCTTAATAAGGCTTATGGAAAATCTAAAGCAAAAGGTGAAATAAACTTCCAAAAAGAATTCGGATTTAATGCTGAGGACATAGAGGGTGCAGTTGGTGACGCAGCATTGGCTGGACTACCAAGAGGATTTGGCGGCAATGTTTTTGTTTCCTCTGGTAAAGACGGAATTATATTAAAGCCATCAAAAAATGCTACTTACGATACAGATCTCACTAATATGGAATATATCGGTGGATTAGGATATAGCGCACCAGTAGAGACATTTATGGGGCCACAATACCTAAGATTAGCAAAAGAACAAGAAGGTAAGGCTGGAGATTTAAGATCAGCAACCATTGGCGCCATTGAAAAGAGGAATGCAGGAGTATCCACAATGATTGATGACGCAATGCTTAGAAGGCTAGAGGACTACAAAAAGGGTTTACTCTATTGATTCTTTTTCATTAATTGCATCATCTATGTGAATTTGTAATTGCATCTTAAAGTTTTCTAAGAAATCAATAAATTCATCCTGGCTGCATTTTGTAAGTTCTTCGTCTAATGTAATAGAGTCACCATTAGCGGTATTAGTTTCAAATATAATTTTCATAAATCCTCCAGTTAGAACAGATAGTTTACAGGAATAAACAGATAACACAATTTATATTTACTATCAGAATCAAAAGTAAGATAGCATGACACCAGAAAGGTAATGCAATGGAAGAAGTAGAGAAAAGACCAGTAGGCAGACCATCAGAGTATGATCCTTCATATTGCCAAAAAGTTATCGAACTAGGAAAACTAGGCAAGTCATTCGAGCAAATGTCAGCTCAACTCAATATATCGTATAGAACATTATGTAGGTGGAGAGACTCTATTGAGGAATTTTGTCACGCCTTGGAGGATGCTCACGCATATAGTCAGGCATATTGGGAAGAACTGGCTCAAAGCCACCTGATTGAGACAAAAGATACGCCAAGAATCAATACTGGCTTATGGTCTAGAAGCATGGCAGCTAGGTTCCCTAAGAATTATTCAGAGCGCATAAAGCAGGAACTTACTGGCGCAGATGGCGGTGCAGTCCAACATAACGTTACGTGGCAGAAATGAGACAGTCATTAGCCGACAGGTTTGAGGCAAAGGTAGAGCGTATTCCTTTTATGGGTTGTTGGGTATGGATGGGTGCAACTAATGAGAAAGGGTATGGGCTAATTGGTCGTGGAGCTAGAGGTCAGGGTAACGAAAAAGCACACAGAACAGCTTATAGGCTTTATCGTGGAGAAATTCCAGAAGGCAAAATAATGCTGCATAAATGCGGGAATCCTATTTGCGTAAATCCATATCATTTAGAACCTGGTACGTATAAAGAAAATGCAGCCGATATGATGCGTATGGGCAGACACTTCCAACCTAATAATCGTGGAACTAATGCAAAATGGGCTAAGTTAGACGAAGCTAAAGCAAAAGAAATACGTGAGGCAAAAGGCGGCAAAAAAGGAACTGGAACTGCTTTGGCTAAGAAGTTTAATGTAAGTCGTTCAGCCATTTATCGTATCTGGGAAGGTAAAAATTGGCAGATTTAGTGATCCCATACCGACCAAGAGAGCTACAGCTACAAATTCACGATGCAATTGACAAGCATAGATTTACCGTTGTAGTTGCCCATCGAAGATTTGGGAAGTCTGTAGCAGCTATTAACCATCTCATAAAGGCTGCGATTCAATGTGACAAGCCTAATCCACGATTTGCTTATATTGCTCCTACTTACGCTCAGTCGAAGCGTGTTGCTTGGGATTATCTACTTGAATTTACTCGTCCACTGGGTGCTACTGCGAACATATCAGAGCTTAGGGTGGATTTTTGGGGTAGGCGCATTAGCCTTTACGGTAGCGATAACTCCGATTCTTTACGTGGGCAATATTTTGATGGGGTGGTGCTTGACGAGATTGGGGATCAAAACCCGAAAATCTGGAACGAAGTAATCAGACCAGCTCTAGCGGATAGATTAGGTTGGTGCTTGTTTATTGGTACGCCTAAAGGTCGTAACCACTTTGCAGACTTCAGAGATCGAGCTGAGGAAACAGAAGGCTGGGCTTTACTGGAGTTCAAAGCAAGTCAGACAGGCGTACTTAGCGAGAAAGAATTGAATGATGCTCGTGCCGAGATGGGCGAGGATAAGTACCAACAAGAGTTCGAATGTAACTTTAACAGTGCCGTAGAAGGGGCTTACTATGGGCAGATTATCAACGATCTTGAAGCAAAAGGTCGTATCACCACTGTTGACCGTGATGATCTTTGCAAGTCTTATGTGGCTTGGGATTTGGGTATGGGTGACTCTACTTGCTTGTGGGTGGCTCAACTGGTTGGCAAGGAAGTCAGGCTCATTGATTTCGTGGAAAACCACGGGGTCGGGCTTGATTGGTATGTCAATTGGCTCAAAGAAAATAGATATGAGCGTTTCGACCAGTACCTTCCACATGACGTTGAAGTCCGTGAGATGGGGACAGGAAAGAGTCGCAAGGAAGTCCTCCAAGAAGCAGGACTAGAGATTACCGTAGCTCCTAGACTATCTGTGGCTGATGGCATACAGGCAGTGCGTAGGTTGCTGCCACGTTGTTGGTTTGACAAGGATAAGACTAAGCAAGGCGTTAATGCTTTACGTAACTATCGCAGGGAATACAACGAGAAGCAGAACGTGTACTACGAGAAACCGCTACATGATTGGGCATCTCACGCTTCAGATAGTTTCAGGTATTTAGCGATAACACTTGACGAATCAGACGATTCATGGTCATCAAATATCCCAATAAATACTAAATGGGTTGTATAATAAGCAAAATATCCGCATAGGGTTTAGCTATGGATTCAGGACAAGTAAAAGGTATTTTAGAGAACGAGATTGATAACTCAATCGGCTTTATCGACTCTGAAACTACTGACGAACGCACGAAAGCACTACAGTATTACTTACGTGAACCTTACGGTAACGAGGTTGAAGGTCGCTCACAGATCGTAACAGGGGAAGTAGCAGAGGCTATTGATGGCGCATTGCCACAGCTTCTACGTGTCTTTACGACAACAGAGGACATAGTTTACTTTGAACCTAAGTCACCTAATGACGAGGAATCAGCCAAGCAAGCTACCGAATACTGTAACTGGGTGTTTTATCGTGAGAATGATGGTCTGCTAATCCTGCATAACTGGTTCAAGGATGCGCTCCTGCAAAAGACAGGCGTTGTTAAGTCTTACTGGGATGCTAAAGAAGATGTAGTCAAAGAAAAGTACAAGAATCTAACAGAAGAAGAACTTGCTTTATTGTTATCTGATGAGACGATGGAAGTTGTGCGTCAAAAGGTAGAAATGGTTGAGGCTGGAGTTGACGAGATGGGTATGCCGATTATGGCTCCGTCTTATTCTGTAACGGTTAAGAAGGTTAAGAAGTCTGGTCAGGTAAAGATTGAGAATGTACCACCAGAGGAGTTCTTGATCTCTAAGTCAGCTAAGACTATTGATGACTCTCCGTTCGTAGCTCACAGACGTTTAATGCCTCGTAGTGATCTTATCGCTATGGGTTACAGCAAAGACGTAGTTGACAGTCTGCCAACGTATGACGATCTAACCTACAGTCCTGAGCGTATCGCACGATTCAATCAAGATGAGCAACCAGATTCATCGCCTAGCTTAGACTTCTCAATGCAAGTGCTTGAGGTATACGAGTGCTATATACGTATTGACGAGGACGAGGATGGTATCGCTGAGTTACGCAGGATTGTTTACTGTGGCTCTGAGATTCTGGATGACGAGGAAACTGACGTTATTCCGTTCCACTCGATCTGTCCTATTCCTATTCCACATAAATTCTTTGGTCAGTCATTAGCTGACAGAACGATGGACATTCAGTTAATCAAGTCCACGTTAATGCGTCAGACTTTGGATAACTTGTATCTAACGAATAACGCTCGTGTTGGCGTGGTTGATGGTCAGGTTAACCTTGACGATATGCTTAACGCTACGCCTGGTGGCATTATCCGAGTAAAGAATCCTAATGCTCTGATACCGTTACAAGTGCCTAGCGTAACTGGTCAAGCCTTCCCAATGTTTGAGTATCTGGACGGTGTAGCAGCAAAGCGTACAGGCGTATCAGACGCTAACGCAGGTCTTGATCCAGACGTACTCAATAACGTAACTGCTACTGCTGTAGCGGCTATGATGAAGTCTAATAGCGGAAAGTTGGAGCTGATCGCTCGTGTGTTCGCTGACACTGGCGTTAAGTCTCTGTTCAGAGGTATCTTGCATCTATTGGGCAAGTATCAGGACAAGGCAAAGCTAGTCCGTATGCGTGGCAAGTACGTACAGTACGATCCTAGAACTTGGGCGAATGAATACGACATTAGTATTAACGTAGGTCTTGGCTCTGGTGACAGAGATCAGAAGCTAGCTATGTTACAGATGATTCTGGCTAAACAAGAACAGATATTGCAGCAGTTCGGGCCATCTAATCCGCTAGTATCTGTAGGACAGTATCGCACCACGTTAGCAAAGTTTATCGAGTCAGCAGGGTTTAAAGATGCAAACGCATTTCTTAACGAAATTACTCCTGAACAAGATGCTGCTCTTGCACAGCCTCAGCCTCCATCTCCCGATGCACAGGCAGAGGTTGCTAAGATGCTTGCGGACGTTGAACGAGAGAAGATCGCTGCGAAGTCGCAGATCGACTCGGAGAAGCTAAAGTTAAAGCAGCAGGAACTAGAAGCCCAATATACCCAAAAGGGTCTAGAGATGGCTATGAAGAATCAGCAGCAACAGGCTGACATCAAGATTAAAGAAGCGCAGTTAGCTGTTCAGCAGTTACAGGCAATCCTAACGATGGATATGGCAGACGAGCAGATGCGTCAGAAACAGGCTGAGATTGTCCTGAAAGCGATTAAAGAATTAGGTGGTTTAGTCCAATGAGTAAAGCAGATTGGGCAGCTCGGATACTTCAAGATGAGCGATTCATTGAAGTGATGAACGAGCTAAAAGAGTTAGAGATACAGAAGTTTAGAAGTACAGATTACAGCGACATGGAACTACGTGAACAAGCGTATCTACGCCTCCGAGTTCTAGAGGATATAGAAGGTTATATTCAAGGGCTTACTAACCAAAAGCTCATTGACGCAAAAAGATGGAAGATTTTGTAGTCCGTATAGGGCGGTTCCCTATATAATTATGGAAATGAAAACATGAGCGATACTGAAAGCACCACTCCAGAGGGAAGTGCGCAGTTAGATG
>JACCDP010194560.1_pt1 | contig 13871 bp, 14 predicted proteins | sample 7445841 | NCBI WGS metagenome assembly JACCDP01 (sample SAMN15323441, study PRJNA562643) | freshwater metagenome | isolation source: river surface water | place: USA:Blue River Watershed | collected 2017-08-17
CTATCGATATCTGCCATACCAGCTTTATTCTTAGACAAGAAACGTTCAAACAACAGTCCATACTTGATTGGATCTACTTGTGTCAATGAAAGACAATAAGCTACAAGGCTACCAGCAGCAGAACCTCTACCTGGACCTGTAATCAATTCCTTTTGAAGTTCTTTCATTAGCTTTTCATAAGTCAAAAAATACTTAGCTAGCTTTAAATGTTTAATTGTATCAAGTTCAACCTTCATACGTTCAATATATTCAGGTTCTTTATCTTTCTTTCTAAAGACAAGTCCATCAATTGCTACTTTCTTTAATTCTTCAAAAGCAATTACATCTTCGTCCGTTTCACCATCTGGTGTCTTAAATTTATCATTAGCAAAATACTTCTCAAGTCTTGTCTTATTATCAACAAGATATTTGATTGATGGAAGCTTGACACTCTTATTTGGCTTCATAATATCTTTATCAATCATATCAAACGCAATTGTATGAGTTCTTTCAATTGCGTCAAATACAACTTGATCATCATAGAAGATTTCACAATTTTGTTGTGCAAAAGAAGACTTTAAGTCTTGATATGTGTCCCAAACTTGTTGAGCATTCTTTGGATATAGTTCACACTTCAAATCTTCAATTTTTTCTGGAAGATTAATTGTATGTTCTTCTTTGCCACCGGCTTTCATCTTGGTAGACCATGCCATAAGTTTATACATTTCCCTTTCACGCCAATGTTCGGGACGTGAGTAATGAGCATCACATGTTACTACAAGTGGCGCTCCAAGGCGCTTAGAGGCTTGTATAAGGTGATAATTAACAAGATGTTGAGTTGGCAACTTGTTGAATTGAATTTCAAGATAGAAATTGTCTTTACCTCCAAGAACATATTGAAAACGTTCAATAGCTTTCTTCAATTCTTCTTGAATCTTTTCTTCATTGTCATGAAGAGTATCAAATCCCCATTTTTCATAATCCGCAATTTGATTATCGAAGACTTTCTTAGCTAGATTTCCGCCGATACAAGCACTTGTTGCAATTAGATTGCCTTTTGCATGTTTCTCTAGCGCATCAAAATCAATTCTTGGATATTTGTGAAATCCGTTAATGAAGCTTTCTGATGTAAGTTTAAACAATGAATATAGACCTTCTCTGTTCTTTGGAAGAAGAACCAGATGGTTTCTTTGTTTAATTGGATCTGAAAATTTGTTATATGTCTTTGTTTCGGCTTCATTCTCGATTGTGTTAGAAGAATCTTCTTCATCGCCACTCGAAGTTGCCTTTTTATTTTCGGTATCGATTTCGTCTTCAATATCTGCAAATTCATTTCCGATAGCTTCCAATTCAGCTTCATCAGAATTAGTTTTTTTGCTTTTCTTGCCAGCTTCCTTGGCTAGCTTCTCTTGGCGCTTTAGTTCCTTGCTTTCATTGTATAGCTTCTGCCAATCGCTAAGAGACTCCACGAAATAAGCTTCAATACCAGGAATAGACTTGAAATTTATTCCTTTCTTTTGGAGCTTTTCCCAATGAAACAATTGATGTGCATAACCATTCATGTTACCATGATCTGTTAATGCCAAAGCAGATGAACCATTTTCTATAGCAAAATCGATATGATCCTGTGGAAGTCCAATAGCGTCGCCAATAGATCCAACTGTACTGTGTGAATGTAATCCTACAAATTTTGTAGGAGCTTGAAATATAATAGAAGTCTTTTTTGTCATATAGCTAGTATAATCTGCTATACATTTTGTTTAAACAATAAATTTATTTTCCATTAATCAATCGTCAAACATCTTTTCATCTAGTTCAAATATTCCAACTTGCGCTTTAGCTATATTAACTGAATTATTATAATAATCTAAAAGTCTTTGTTGTTTTCTAAATTCTGAATATATTAAACCCAAATTATATATAGAATCTTTGTTGTCTTTATTTTCTGACACTTGTTTTAATAAGTCATGATATATGGAAGTTAAATTTTTTTGTTGCTTTGCTAATTCGCTTATTTGAAATAAAGTCATTGTTCTATTATCAAATATTGTTACATTAACATTTAGTTCATAAACATGTTTTATTTCTGACCATTTAGCGATCTTTTCTTTAATTAAAGTTGCCATATTTGTATAATTTACTATAGAATCGAAAGGAGAGTTGGCTTTAATAAGAGTAGCAATTCTTAATTCAACCATTTCACATTCTGTTTGTAATTCGGAAAGACGGTCATCTATTCTATGACCATTTATTTCAATCTTTCTTTTTGTGGATATGTTCGCATTCTGTACAGGATTCATGTTTGCAGGCTGAGAATCCAATGGAGTCTGTGATGATTGCTGATGGTGGGAAACTTCTTCTTTTGGTTCCATTTTCAACTTCTTTTTGGCTTGTATTTGTTTTCCTAATTTCTTCATATAATTCTTTACTTGCTTTAGAAGTATATTTTGTTTTAGCAGATACTTTTCTTCTAGAAGTATAACCAATATCAATCATTTCGTTTATTAATTTTTGATCAAAATTCAATGTTTCACTGGTCAAATATTGCAAAGGAGAATACACATCGATACTAATGTCATTAAAGAAACAAATTTCTTTAAGGTCGTTCAAAAATAATTCATCTGATAGAATTTCCGTTGTTCGAACAATAATATCAATAAGATTTTTATTTCTTTTAAGTGTTTTAGCATGATCTCCATATGGCTCACACAATATTACATCAATATGTTTTACATCAAATTGTAAAACATCGTTAATTGGTACATTATTTCTCAAACCGCCGTCAATATATTCATCGCCATCAATAATCACTGAAGGAAACAAAATTGGAAATGCCGATGAAGCCATAATCCAATTCGTAATGTTAGGATCATATTTGTTAACATTAAGATATTGTCCAGATAAAAGAGATGTGGCACCAAGCATAAAATCAACATCAGATTTTACCAATTTATCAATATCCCAATTTTCTTGAATAAGTTTTTTTAAAGGTTCTGTGGAATTCACAGACTTTTTAAAAAAAGCAATTGCGTATTTCCAAAACCCTGGTCCTCTTGGTTTATAAATGTTGTCATTTTTTATTTGTTTTCTCCAAAAATCTTCTAGCTGATTTACACCTTCTATGATTTCATGTTTGTTGAACATAGACAAATAAGAACCTGTTAAAGCTCCAACTGAAACACCTACTATTAAATCCCATTTAATGCCTTGTTCTATTAAATGTTTAATAGTTCCAATTTGAAAAGCGCCTTTTACTCCACCGCCACCTAAAACCAAAACTCTTTCATATTTTTTTTTCATGTGATTTACTTTTTGATTTAATAAATTATCAGATTGATTCAATGGATTATATTTTGATTTTTTTTTTAAAATCTCAGCAATTTCTTTTTTACTTAAATTTTTTTCATCCATAAATCACCTATTTATAAATTAGTAATAAACTTCTGTCGCAACAACGGAACCGGCGCTCGCAGCAGAGAAAATAATTGTTATGTCTCCACAATAAGCATATGGCAATTCCCAATATGAGTCAGATTTTAATTGAACTGTATAGCTAGTATTTGATGCGCCGGAACCTAATTTCAAATAAGCAGTACCGGCACCTTGTTTATAAAACGTAGCACCATTTCTATTATTATTTGCTGCAAAAATCGTATATACAGTTGTTGTAGCATTTACACCTGTAACAGTTGTATTAAGAGCACAAACTTCTTTTGTTTCTATAGGACCAGAAATTATTGTTGATATATTTCCAGTTACCCACAATGCACTTCCAGAATTTAATCCCATATAACTTCCAGATGCATCTGTTAAAACAACTTTCCAAGCATCATTAAAATTAGAAGCAGACAATCCTTGGTTTATAATTAAACCACTATTTGTTCCAGTAACATATGACCAAGGATTGGTCACAACAACATCTTGAGAAGCAGGTGGAGTCATATTGAATGATCCAGTTACAAATATAGAACCATCATTACTCATTCTAATAAATGAAGCACCAATAGAAGAAGAACCCATAACCATAAGTCCTGGTTGGGTTGTTGCAATTGGCATCGATTGACTTAATGAAATTTCATAGCCTTCTGTGTTGTATAATATTGTTACTGGAGATTCTAATGACATTATTGTTCACCTAACTGTTAATAGTTCTATGCATAAATAGAACAAAAACTCAAAATATTGATCTAGACCTATACAATTCTTTGATGCCACTATAAAATATCTCATCTATTGATGTTTTTAAAACAGTTATACCGTCTGATGCATATACACTTTGCGTGATTGTATTAATAGTTTTATTCGAATTATAGGTTATGTTCGTCTCTAGAATCTTCTTGGTTTTAGTTATGTCTTCCCACCAGATTGATTGAGTGACAAAAACATTTCCAAAATATCCGTTTTCTCTATAAGCTCCTGGTTCAAAACCTTCATATGGTCCACCAGGATCATCTGATAATAATAACAATTGTCTAGGATTCAAAGAAGCTGTAATATTACTTCCAGTATTATTACAACATTGACTCAAACTGGTACTTACTTGCAATAAATACCTGTTGATTTGGTCAATAGCTTCACCTACAGGTGTGCTACTGCTAAAAGGAAATAGACCAGAAACAAAAGAATATACTCCACTTACTACTGTGCCGGAAAGTAATTGGGGCGGTCCTAATGCAACTGGTCTAGAATTTATCCCGTCATGATTATGACCAGATAAAACGTTATGAATTCTGAATTCAATTGTATATGATATTCCTCCTGTCATTGGAAATGAAGAAGAAACACCTATCCAATCTTGTACCGCTTCCATTGCATCATTGATATTGGTATGTTGTTCATGATGCAATACGGCAGGATCATTTAAATGATTTGCTGCTGTAGGATTGACAAGAACGTCAATTCCATATGGATAGGAGGTTGGCACAATATAGCTCCGAAATTAGTTTTTTGTAGGATAAAAGTTAGTTTACATGCTTTATAAGTATGCAACTCTTATTTAAGAAACTAATTTTGCTTATTTTTGCTCCTGCTCAGAAATTAAATCAAAAATTTCTTCAACATTCATTTTTGATACAGTAGAAGATTTTTTATTTTCATTCTTAATCAATTGAGATTTAACATTGGCAAATGTTTTTTCAACTAATGGAATAAACTTTTCTGCTTTTGGAGATAATTGTTTAGCTAATTTTTCTGCTATAATTCTTTTTAACTTCTTATCATCTCCCATAGAATTCTTAATGTCTTCCATTGTAAGATTTAATTGAATCTTGCTTTGTCCTGTAGAAGAAGAAGTGTTATTAGCTGTAGACGGTTTTTTATGTTGCTGTTGTGTGGGTTGTTTTATTTCTGGTTTTCCAAATGAAATAGCTTCAGTTTTGATTCCGAGAGGTTCTGGTAATGATGATGTTGTTGTCGATTGAGTCTCGGATAGTACAGATTTGCTCTTGTTGTCTACAATAGCTTCGGCAGTAATTTTAAATTCTTTCTCGAAAACAATGGTCATGGTTGAAGGAGTAAAATATCTTGAACCTATCAAGATTTCCATCTTACCTATATATTCTTTATTTTCTTTAATCAAAGTACCTTCCATAACTGGAATGGTTACAGACACTATTCCATCATGTTCTTTTTTTGCCGGAAAGACATAACCAATACTGTTTCCTGCCTCTGATATATTTCTAGAAGATAAAACAAATCTAAACTCTGGTTCTGTTGCTCCAGGTTCGCTTGTTGTTCCTTGAACATGTAATTTAAATCTAATTTGATTTTCTTCATCTATTTTAAATTTGACTGAATCCATATTTATTCTTCTTTTTTGTTATTGCTTACAGTAATTATCTCATACCCATCACATTTTATCTGATAATCATCATGTTTATGATGATCTTCTTTGTCTAAAATAACTTTTGGAGCTTTATTTTCTTTTGTTGTTATATAGTAGCTAGAACTCATTAATAAATTATTGAAAGTTTCTACTTTTGATTCCAAACTTCCGCTATAAGAAATAATTTGTTTTACTATATCAACAAATTTACCTTCCACCATTGGTTTTGTAATATCAATATTAACACCATTGATAGAAATTTCTATGGCATCATTCTCTCCAGCATATCTAAACCATTTTGATTTCGTTCTTGGTTTATGTTTCTTTCCATTTACTTCTATAAGCTTATATTCAATAAATATATTAAAGAAAGGTTTTGCAGGCTTTTTTGGCTCTCTTCTGCCTGGAACAGAACCACCAATAATCTTGAGCGCGCCAGCAAGACAAACCGAATCATATCCGCCATCATAAAAGAAACATACTTCATTATACAATAATCTAGGATCGTTATATGTGTATGGTGGATTGGGTAATGACATAGTGATTCAATTATTCTTTACCAAAGCTTTGCTTTAGGTGAATGTAGTTTAATAGAATCGGTTTTCTTGTCACTATGTTTGACTTCAAATATAAACATTCCCTTGGAATTTTTGTCATATCCATAAGCTTTACAAACTTCATCCATGCAATCAAAGATCTTTGTCTTATCATCTGTAAAAAATGCTGGATAGTTATAATCTGCCCAATAAAGCTTAGAATCAAGTCCTTCAAATATGCAAAACGCATGTCCAGAATTTTTTCCATCATCACCCTTTGGAAAACGAATTTCTGCAAAATACACTTTGTTAACCATATGTTTATTTTTTAACAATTGGGCACACCAATAAGCTGCATGATCATCGCAATCAAACATTGTTTTTCCATATTCGCCTGTATTAATCTTATGTTGGATTACTCTAGGATGAATTGTTTTATCTTTTAAAAATCCTCTTTTTGGATCAGGTCTATAATTTGTACCAAAAGATAATATAATTGGAATGTCGTTGATAGAAGAAATGGCTTGTAATTCCTTTGCAACAGCCATATTCCTAAAGCTCTTTCTAATGCAAATATTTCTTTTTGCTTGTTCGAACCAAGCGCCTGGTATTGTTAATGCTTCTTTGAATGTCATTATTATTCTTTTTTCCTTTAAGAATAATTATGAAATAACAAAAATAAAGCCGAGAGAAAAAATTCTCTCGGCTTTATATGTTGATAGAGCGGGTTAAGAGAATCGAACTCTTATCTCAACAATTAAATTGATATTAGAACAGTGAAAACGCCCCGTGCGCTCTATTTAATATAATGAAACCATTATATACAGAAGAAGAATTTAACAAAGCAAAATCAAAAGATAAATTAATTTGCGAATGTTATGTTTGCAATAAGCCATTTCCAAAATCAAAAAGAGATATACAGAAAGTATTAAACAATATTCCAGGTTTTTCCGGAAAATATTGTAGTCATTCGTGTCTAGCTGTAGACAGAAGTAAAAGACAAATCGTTACATGCAAGCAATGCAAAAAAGAAATTTCGAAACAACAAAAAGAAATAAATGAAAAAGGTAATTTTTGTTCTCATTCGTGTTCTGCCATTTTTCAAAATTCGAAACGAACCAAATCAAAACACAAATGTAAAATATGCCAATCTAGAACGTTTGGAAAAGAAACATTGTGCTCTACTTGCACAATTTCAGAAAAAATTAAAGAATGGGAATCAGGAAAATTAAATTTATCAACAAAATATGGACATTCTAATTTGATTAGAAATTACTTGCTTAAAAAGCATAATTCTAAATGCTCGAAGTGCGGTTTTTGTGGTACTAATGAAAAAACTGGTAACAGTATTCTACATGTAGACCATATTGATGGTGATTGGTCCAATTCCACATATAACAATGTTAGATTGTTGTGCCCTAATTGTCATGCTATGACTTCTACATATGGGGCTTTAAATAAAGGAAAAGGAAGGAAGTGGAAATCAAAATATTCGATCCACAAAAAATAAGCTTCAAGTCGGGTTCGAACCGACGACAACAGGATGGAAGCCTGTCATGTTACCACTACACCATTGAAGCAATCGGATGGGGCACAAGCCTTTATACCAAACCCGCATTTAATATAGTATATAAGAAAATATATAACTAATGTTATTGTTGGTGCCCATAGAAGGACTTGAACCTTCAAATTTCCGCTTCTAAGGCGGTTGCCTCTGCCAAATTCGGCTATATGGGCATAAAATGGAACTCTCGGCAGGATTCGAACCTGCATTGTTCAGTTAAGAACTCTCCTTCGTAGGGAGTTGCCCAATCCTTTAGACCACGAGAGCATATTTAAATTTGGTGCCTATAAGTAGACTCGAACTACTACTGTATGCATTCTTAGTGCATTATCTCTGCCAATTGGATTACATAGGCATGTAAACTTTGAGGGGCATAGAAGAATCAAACTTCTCTCAATTTGTTTTGCAGACAAATGCCATCTCAGATGGAATGCCCCATAATATTGAAAATATGGAACCTACTTATAGATATTAATTTAATTAAAGAGGTAATTTTTTATGGAAACAAATCCAATTGATATTTTTTATTGCTGGCAAGCAGTTGTTACTGCTTTAATGGTGTATATGCTTACTCAAGCATTCAAAACTTTATTTCCTTATGTTTATACACCAAAAACAGAAAAAGGTAAAGTGTTTTATAAAAGAGTTGTATTAGTTATTCTTCCACCAATATTAGGTTTTATCGGAAGTGCATTTGTGCCCATTCATCCAGAAATCTTAATTTCTTATGTTGCGGAACATGCTAATAGTAAATTTGATTCTATGATGATTTATGGTGCTTGGGGTGCTGCCGTTGGACAATTCGCTGATTATCTATATAGCAAAATCAAGAAATTCATCAATGATTATTTACCAGCGAATATAAAAGACAGAGAATCTCAAGCAGAATAATTTCATTTCTTTTAAATGGCGGTAAGCAGAGAAGTCGAATCCCATGCCCATATCGAGTATGGGTCACAATCTGTTTAGCAAACAGTTCCTCAAGCCGTCGAGGATTACTTACCATGTTTTTAATTATTAATAATTTGGCACGTCATACTGGGTTTGAACCAATTCCTCGGAGTTTTGGAGGCTCCTGTGCTACGCTGTTACACCAATGACGTATATTTTTAACGATCCGTGGGGATCGAACCCACAACCACCTGTTTGTTGGATGTATTCCTTACCGCATTCTATTTTCATAGACAAAAATCGTAAAGATTTTTGTGACGGGTGCTCTGCCAATTGAGCTAGGATCGTAAAATTCTATTAAGCAATCTCGTACTCATTTTAGAGTATTTTGGATCATTTATTGTAACCTTTGGAAAGTCTACTTTTGTTAAAGTTCTTCCAAGTCTTTTTTCAAGACAACCAACACAAAGCATTCCAGTCTTTGAGCCGACTACAGATAACCAAGTATCTGTATTGATGAAGTAATGTTCATATATCTTGCCGGTATCAATTTGACAATCCAAGCATTTCCACTTTGTTCTAGTTTTCTTATTGTTACTCATTAAATTTGGTCCCATTTACAGGAGTCGAACCTGTCCTCGTCTGTTCACGATAGATGTAATCCTTATTGTGCATTCCTTACGGACAAAAGTATAAAGATGTTTTTCGCGTGCTGCCGTTACACCATCATGGGATATTTTGTTAATATTTCATTACTATTGGAATTAACGAACCTTTGTTTGTGTTTATTTTTAGCCCATTAAACACCTTGGGAGTAACACAATACTTGCCAGATAAAGTCTGGATTATTGTGCAAAATGGTACTAGGTACAGGGATCGAACCTGTCTGATCTTCCTTGTAAAAGAAGCGCCTAACCAACCGGACCCACCTAGCATAAACTTACCCCAAATCTCTATCAAAGTAAACTGATTTAACACTTCTTATGTTCTTAATGGGAACATCGGTTGAGAGACATTTATCTTTGTCCTACCTTGGAGTATGTAGGTTGACTCAAATCAAAAATTGTCAATAAATGATTTGAAAGAAATTGGTGGGACCGGAGGGGATCGAACCCTCGACCTGGAGCTTAAAAGGCTCTAGCTCTACCACTGAGCTACAGTCCCATATTCCAAAACTAGGATTTGAACCTAGATCGTCTTTGTTCAGAGCAAAGCGACTTGCCAATTAGTCTATTTTGGAATGAAATTGGGCACCCATTGAGGACTTTTACCCCTGTTTTCGATCAACTACCCACAGACACGATAGTTACAGCTTTCTTCTTGCAAGAAATAAGTTTGGTCTGAACGATGGAAATCGAATCCACATAAATTGCGAGTCACAATCGCAAGCCAAAGCCAATATTGGTCTACGTCCAGCATAAGTTCTAACCATTACGTCTATTAGAAGCTGTTAGAAATGCTTCTTACCATTTCTTTTCCAACAGAAATCCCATCCCAATGACGGGCTCTTGATGCAGAAAATTTCTCGGTAACAAAATTTATTGGAGGAAGATAGAGGTGTCGATCCCCAATCCATTCATCATAGATCCCTCTGTTTTCAAAACAGTGGCAGTCGCCGGACTGCATTATCTTCCATTAATTGAATCTACATTTAACGCCATCAGATCCGCGCCCATATTTGAATAAATGCTTTCATTTGTGTCCTATCAAATAACCATATGAGAAGTTAATTGATATTAGTAATGGTCAAGCTGGTGGGAGTCGAACCCACAAAGTCTCACCTCCAAAGGGAGTCGCTTACCAACAAGCGGTCAGCCTGATAAAAAACTTAGAATCATTTCTAGTAGTTGGGACGAATCCACTTACGTTTTCTCAGATTCAGATTTAATTATCAAAAATGGTCTAAGTGACACGATTCGAACATGCATTGTCTCCCACCCAAAGGGAGTGCCTCACCGTTAGGCTACACTTAGATATTATTTTATTGGCGCCGAATCTTGGACTTACACCAAGAACTTCCCATACACAATGGGATGTGTTCATTATTTAACACCAATTCGGCATAATTTGGTGCTATCAAAAGGACTCGAACCTTTAACCTATCGCGTATCAGACGATTGCTCTAAAACCACTTGAGCTATGATAGCATGAATTTTATTGTTGTTTATGGTGCCTATACCGAGAATCGAACTTGGATGACGACGCTTATGAAACGTGTGCATTAACCGTTATGCTATATAGGCATTATTCGATAAATAAATCATCGAAATTTTCTCTTTCATTAGAGAGATACCAACCTTCTCTCTTATTAGTAATCGGATTTAAAAACCAATAACAATCAGAATTATCTTCATCAAATTCATCATCTTCCAATGTTAAATTTGAATTATCAATTCCCAAAAATTCAAATTCTGCATTTTTGTATTCTTCAATATATATTGAAGAATTAATTTTGTACTTTTGACCAATTACTAATTTTGTGATTGACATATTTCTCCTATGATCCATGAAAATTGAGACTGGATTCGGACGAATTGAACCCGAACTTCTCCACCACTTTCTTTTCTTTGTGGAGTGTGCTACCGATACACCAAACCAGCCTGTAGTCTTTAAAATAAATTGGAGCTTCTTAACGGACTTGAACCGATACCTCGACCCTTACGAAAGGTGAATGCTGCCATAACACCTAAGAAGCATTTAGACTTTTTAACCACCTATCGACAAGTCATTTATCAACAACTCTCCAATGATTAAACGTTTCGATTGTCAAATTCGCCTCAAAATTCCGAGGAGGAGTCTTTTTCTTCCCGTTCTACACACAATTGACTAGATCATGTTGCAAACTAGGTTTCCGTCGTTGGCGACCAACCCAACTAGCTAGAGTCACTAGCATGAATCTCTTTTATTCAAAATCTCTCCATGAAGTCCTTTTATGTTCTTCACATCGATATGATATCCAACTACTTTCACTTTCTGTTGTTGCTGGATTTCCACAATAATAACAAAGTTTACTTGATTTATCTTCAAAAGTCTTGACGATTATATCTAAACCAGGAACATTTGGATAAAAATAAAATCTAAGTTCACCAAATTTTTCTTTGATTTGTGTTACTTTTCTATCCCATCCTGCTTCAATTAATTTGCTAAACAATTCATCTAGCATTTCAATCCAACCAATCGGAATAGTATTATTGTACCTGCGATCTAGATCGATTTGATATTTAGATAATAGTTCTTCTTGTTTGATTCCCAATGTCATTATTGTTTCTCATTATTATTATTTGGTACCAGCAGTAGGACTCGAACCTACACGTTCCCGTTTATAAGACGGGGTTCTGCACCAGTTGAACTATGCTGGCATATCTATACAGATTTAAATTTGGCGACGCTAGACGGACTCGAACCGACAACATGATGATAGACAATCAACTACTCTAGCCATTGAGTTATAGCGCCATTTGATGTTTTCTTAATTTAACACAAGGAAGAAGTTATGTAAACTGTTTCTTGTATTTAATTTAAATTTTGGAGCCTCATATCAGAATCGAACTGATATTTCCGCGTTACAAGGGCGGTGTAATTAAGCCATTATACTAAAGAGGCATTAATGGTGGTGGCAGGTTTCAACTGATGCTATTATGCGTCTGCCACCGCACGTCATAATAGACTTTTCTAAATTGGGGCTCGACTTCACACAATTCTTCGTTCGAAGAATCATGATCGTTTTCAATAACTCCCGTCGAGCCATAGGGAGCTTGAGTTTTAAAATTAGCTGCCAATATTGCACTTTCTCCCCTTGGTCGCATACTGACACGCTCCAAGTATTCTCCTAGCGGGATATTTTTGCTGCAAAAATTATTTCTTCTATTGTTTCTAGAAAACTTAGCCAAGTTAACTGCTAACTTGTTTCCGACACACGCCGACGCGGAGGCATTTCTAGTTTGTGTGTCCTGGCACGGTAGGACTCGAACCTACACAGTACGCATTAACAGTGCGTCGCAATACCATTTTGCTACATGCCAATGTTTTCGTATCAATCGGTGGATAAGTCTACCTATCTATGCAGTCGAAACCGATTTTCAACATTTTGTTTCTTATTCGTCTCAAAAATTAGTGGACACATATGGGAGTCGAACCCATGACATTCTGAATGCAAATCAGACGTTCTCCCAACTGAACTAATGGCCCATTATTAGTATAATTATACTGTCATACCAGCAGTATTAGTTATTATTTTCCTATTCAGTTTTCAAAATAATCGAAAAACAAATGATTTCATTTTTCGATAGAAGTTGGGAGCGATCGCCGGATTTGAACAATTCGCTAAATTTGGTTGCTGCGCTCAAGAGTTGCACTTGAAACTTTAGGTTATGAGCCTAATGTGATTCTATTTCACCAGCCAGCTATGATTTTTCCTGCGTGTATTTTTAAATGACAATTTGCACAAACCAAAATACACTTATCAAGTTCTGATTGAAGTTTTTCTAAACTCCAACCTCTATTACGAATATTGGCAATTTCAATCTCTTTTTCTTTTGGATCTAAATGATGAAATTGTAAACAACAATTTTCACATTCATCGCAATATTTGCACTTTGCATCTTTCTTAAGATTGGAAATAAATTCCCTAATCTTCAATCTGTTTTCTTTTCTCTTTTCTTTGTAATATTCACGATTCCTTTCATAGAATCGTTTTTGACATTTTGCTTGATCTTCTTTGTTTTTGTACGGCATACAATTAAATATATGGCTCAGTATTATTTTTCAGTTATGAGCCTTTAATGCAGCCATTACACTACCACGCAACAAGTTTTAAATAATTGGTCGGTCTTTCCCTGTTGTCATCTATTTTTATGCTAGCTGGACACTAAAAATAGAAAAATATGTCATGTTTTCTTTTAATTTTGGTCCCCACGGTGAGTAACGACCTCACAACCTTTCGGGCTTCAACCGATCGCTGCACAATTCAGCTTCGAGGGGATAATATATTCTGTTTCAATCAGTTTGTAAACAACTATTTGTTTAATTTAACTTGGTGGACTCGGAAGGATTCGAACCTACAGGTATCCGTGAGGAG
>JACCDP010536717.1_pt1 | contig 13871 bp, 12 predicted proteins | sample 7445841 | NCBI WGS metagenome assembly JACCDP01 (sample SAMN15323441, study PRJNA562643) | freshwater metagenome | isolation source: river surface water | place: USA:Blue River Watershed | collected 2017-08-17
ACCCCAGAGGGTGGTGGTGCTGACCTCTTCGCCCATTTCTCCGCGATCCAATCCTCAGGCTTCAAAACGCTGCAGGAGAACCAAAAGGTTGAGTTTGATGTTGTTAGCGGCCCGAAAGGCCTGCAGGCAGCGAATATCAAGCCGGTCTGATGCGCTGAATCACCGATAGCAAAACGAAAAGCCCCGCCTGAGCGGGGCTTTTTTTCGTACATTGCTCTCAATTAGCTCTGATTTGATTAACGACTAGCAACCCAGTCTCGCAGGACATCATTCATTCGGGTCTGCCATCCCTCGCCACTCTGTTTGAAGTAATCGATGACCTCGGTATCGATGCGGAGCGTCAGTTGCATTTTTTTGCCTGTTCCGAGCGGTCGTCCTCTGAGCCGAGTTGGTCGGAGTCGCTTTATCTGCTCATCAGTCAGCGGTTGTGCATCCGGATCTGCAAGCGCGCCCTCAGTAATCTTCTTGTCCTCTGCCGCATCCGGAACGATTAGGGTCAACCCACTACGGGTCTTGACAGTGTTCTGCATAAAATTTGATTTCTCTTACATTTGCTTTTCTGAGACTGATGATGCGGCGTTGCTCAGCGCGGTCTACAAACACAACAAAAAACAGCCGTGAGCCAATGGGCGCTAGGCAGCACTGGCGTCGCTCGCCGTAATCAACGCGGTCATCATCCCAAACAATGCCGAACTCCCAATCCAGGTCGGCCGCCAATACCAACGAAATTCCATGCTTCTGCTGGTTAAGTTCGTCTTTGAGCGAATCAAACTGCAAAAACATCGGGATTTATTATAACTACGTTTATTCGGACGTGGATCGAAGCACGCCCAATGACGGGATAAAAAAGCCGTGCAATAGTTAAACAAAGGGAAACTTAATGCTCGCATGAGTGAAACTTTGCATGAGGGCAGTCGGGGAAGGCGCATGGTGATCACAAACTTACATCGAGGCCACATAAGCCCGCACCCCGGCCAGCAGCATCTCGATCGCAATCGCGGTCAGAATCAAACCCATCAGACGTTCGAACGCGGTCATTACCGCATCACCCAACACCCGCTGTAGCCGCTCGGCCGCGAGCAATACTGCCAGCCAGACGACCGCTACCAGCGAGATCACCGCTGCGTAGAGCCATATCGACATTTTTGCCTGCGATGAAAACAGCAGCACGGTGACCAGCGCCGATGGTCCGGCAAGGGCTGGAATAGCGAGTGGAACAATCAGCGGCTCGGCAGCACCGGCGTGAGTTTGCCCAAACACGCCGCCAGGTTGCGGAAAGACCATCCGCAGCGCGATCAAAAACAATATAACGCCACCGCCAATACGAAGCGCTACCTCACTCAACTGCAGCGCTTCCAGAAAGGGCCGGCCAACCATCATGAACACCAATAGCAAGCCAAAAGCGATCAGGCACTCGCGTAGCACGACGCGGTGGCGGCGCTCAGGCGCAACTTGCCGCAGAGTGCTGACGAACAGCGGCACATTGCCGAACGGGTCGGTGACCAGTAGCAGCAAGATAAAGGACTGGAAAAAGCTTTCGCTCATGCGGTGGGGTTCATCGACCCTGGCCTTGTCTTGGTACTGTGCGGCTTCGGGTTAACATGCAGTCTATGAATCGCATGACCTTCATCAGTGAGCGCACCCTTGAGCTTTCCTGATTACGACCGTTCGCGTCGGACATTTTTGCTGGGGAGTCTCGGCGTCGCCGGTGCCTTGGTGGTGGGGTGGACTTTACTGCCGCCGCGCCAACGCTTGCACGCCAATCCGCCGGTAAGCTGGCCAGACAAGCAGTACCCATTGAATGGTTGGCTCAGTGTAGCGGCCGATGGCCGTGTCACCGTGATGCTCGCCAAAAGTGAGATGGGTCAGGGCGTGATGACCTCGCTGGCAATGCTGGTGGCAGAGGAGTTGGATGTGCCGCTTTCATCGATTGACATGATGCAGGCACCGCTGCGCGCCATCTATGGGGATACCTCGATGGCGGCCGATGGCTTGCCGTTTCATCCTGATGATCAGGGCTTGGTGAAGCGCGGCGCGCAGTGGATGTCGCGCAAGCTGATGCGCGAACTCGGGCTGATGGTGACCGGCGGCTCTTCCAGCATCAAAGACAGTTGGCTACCGATGCGAGAGGCAGGCGCGGCGGCACGCGCGCGGCTGGTAGCCGCCGCTGCGCGCGGTTGGAGTGTGCCTGAAACAGAATGCAGCACCGCAGAGGGCCGTGTATCGCATGGCAGTGGTCGTTCGGTCAGCTACGGCGAGCTTGCGCCTAGTGCAGCGGCCATCGGCGATGTGCCTTACGCCGTGAAGCCAATCTCTGAGTTCAAGCTGATCGGCACGCCCGCCGCGCGGCTGGATGTGCCCGCCAAGGTGAACGGTGGCGCGCGCTTCGGGATGGATGTTCGCCTTGAAGGTATGCGATACGCCATGCTGGCGATGTGCCCGGTTATTGGCGGCAAACTAAAGACATTTGATGCTGCTGCTGTCGATAAGCTACCCGGCGTGGTGCGAGTGATGTCACTGAATGCGGATAGTTCAGGTGCGGCTGACGCGGTTGCAGTGGTGGCTGGGTCGCGCTGGCAGGCGATGCAGGCGATCGAGCAGCTACCGGTGGTCTGGGACGAGGGCACCAATGCACCACTGTCATCGGCCACGATTTCGCAAACGCTGCTGGAAGCGATAGAAAAAGAAAACGCATTCAGCTATCACCAGCGCGGCGATATGAAAGCGGTGGCAGGTGCCAAGCACATCAGCGCCGATTACTGCGCGCCATTCCTCGCCCATGCAGCGATGGAGCCGGTGAATGCCACTGCACAATTTGTTAATGGACGGTTGAAGCTGTGGGTGCCGACGCAGACGCCATCCTTAGCGGTGTCGGTTGCTGCACGCGTCGCCGGTATTGAAGAAGATGCGGTGGAACTGGTGATGACCTTGCTCGGTGGTGGCTTTGGTAGACGTCTCGACAATGACATGGTGGCGCAGGTGGTGCAGCTGGCGCTTGCCATGGAGGGCGCGCCAGTACAACTACTGTGGACGCGCGAACAGGATATGGCGCATGATTTTTACCGGCCAGCTGCGGTGGCGCGCTTGACGGGTATGTTGTCTGCAGAGGGCGAGTTGGTCGGCTGGGACACTAAGTCCGCGTCCGGCGCCCCGGGCCAGCATCTGATTCATCGGGCATTTGGCTTGCCGATGATGGGCCCGGACAAGACCACGGTCGAGGGGCTGTACGACCATTGCTACGAGATTCCGAATCAGCTGGTGTCGCATGTCACTGTTGAGTCGTCGGTGCCGCTCGGTACCTGGCGCTCAGTGGGTCACTCGCACAATGCGTTTTTTAAAGAGAGCTTTATCGACGAACTCGCGCATGCGGCGGGTGTTGACCCGGTGCGTTTTCGGCGCCAGATGCTGTACCGGCACCCGCGTCATTTGACGGTGTTAGATGCGGCGGTAAAGCTGGCGGGCAAGGCGGCGGCTGGTCATGCGCTCGGTGTCGCCTTGCATCAGTCATTCGGCAGTATCGTGGCGCAGGTGGCCGAGGTGTCCGTCGAGGGCGCACATATCCGTGTGCATAAAGTCAGCTGCGCAGTAGATTGCGGCGTGGTGATCAACCCTGAGGGTGTACGTCAGCAGATGGAGTCGGCGATTGCATTTGGCTTGTCTGCGGCCTTGCATGGCGAGATCACGATTAGCGATGGCCGAGTGCAGCAGTTGAATTTTCACGACTACCCAACGCTGCGCATCACTGACATGCCCGAGGTGCAGGTCGAGATTATCGCGGGAGCTGATGCACCCGAGGGCGTGGGTGAACCCGGTACGCCGCCGATTGCGCCGGCAGTCGCTAATGCCGTATTCAAGCTAACAGGTATGCGGCTCCGCAGTCTGCCATTGCGCTTAGAGGATGCGCCTTCATCGTAAACACGTCGTTAAACCAGGCGCTACCAACATCCGAGCTAGGTTTTTTGAGCGTTTTTAGGCACTGAACTGCGCGAGTAGCGAGCGCAGATTGCATTCCTGCTGCCATTGCTGGCGCTCGGCGCTGCTGCTGGCCTCACGGCGAAGTTCATCGTCATCACGACTCAGTTGCGCCTCAAGCAAACGGGCCACTTGGCGCGGCTCGGGCAGCATGGTGCCGTAGAAGACAACAATGTCTCGGTGTTGAATCAGGATGGTGGGGAAGTTCTCAACGTCAAGGTCACCGACCAGATCGGCTTGATCCTCGATATCAATCCAGACAAACTGCTGTTCGGGATACTCCGCAGCCAGCCCCTCAAAGCCAGGGCGGTACTGTTTGCAGACATCGCACCATGCGGCGCACAGGCAGGCAACCACCCACCGGCCTTCGTCCAAGGCACGAGCCAGCTGGGGAAATTGCTCTGGTACTAAAAATAACGACTGCATGACCAGATTCTACCCGATAGGCGCTTGGTAAAATCCGGCTATGCCGCATCACCTACCCACACTTGCCGCGATCGATACATCGACCGAACTGGCATCAGTCGCCGTCTTGCACTTAGGCGAATTGTTTACACAGCAGTCGAGTGGAGCTACTACGCACTCGGCCACGGTGTTGCCCATGCTGCAACGCGCTCTGAGTGATGCAGGCATTGATCTGGCAGATTGCAACGCATTTGCCTACGGCTGCGGCCCCGGATCGTTTACGGGTGTTCGAACTGCCTGCGGTCTAGTACAGGGCTTGGCGTTTGGTGTGCAGCGTAAAGACGTGCCAGTTGTCACGCTGTTGGCGATGGCGGAAGCGGCGCGCGTCGCCGGCGCCGGGGATGAGGTCATCGTAGCGATGGATGCCCGTATGGGTGAGGTCTACTGGGCGCGCTATCGCTATGACGGTGAATGGCGAACGGTAACTGAGCCCACCTTGTCGCGCGCTGAGCACGTAGTGACGGATACTGAGGCCGCGGTTTGCGGCAACGGTGTGATGGCTTATCCGGAGGCTTTTGCGGCACTTGCTGCAGAAAGACGCTACCCCGAGATACTGCCGCATGCAGGGAGCATCGCGCGGCTCGCATTAGTCGCTTTGGCCAACGGTGAGGGTGTTGATGCGCGCGATGCGCAGCCCCTGTATCTTCGTAACAAGGTTGCGCTGACCACCGCAGAGCGTCTTGCTGCCGGAGTTGCCTCATGAGTTCGGTGCTGAAGACAACGCGCTACGCTGGCAAACTGGAATTCGCACCCATGAATGTGCGAGATGTCGAGGAGGTGGTGCGTATCGAGAATGATGCCTATCCGTTTCCCTGGACCCGAGGGAATTTCCTGGATTCATTGGCCAATCGCTACGATGCTTGGGTGCTGCGCGAAATCGATGGCCGCCTTGCGGGTTATTTTTTGCTGATGAGCGCGGTGGATGATGTGCATCTGCTCAACATTACCGTGAGGCCCGATTTACAGGGTCAGGGGATTGGGCGCTATTTGCTCGACAAGGTGTGCGCCTTGGCCAAAACGGCCGGTATCCATCAAATTCTTCTCGAGGTTAGGCCCTCGAATCAACATGCATTAGCGGTCTACCGCCACGCCGGGTTTCAAATGATTGGTACGCGCAAAAAATATTACCCAGCCGCTGATAGCGCACGCGAAGATGCCATCGTGATGCGACTTAAGCTTGTGCAGGAGCCCGCGTGAATCTCGACAAGGTGAATAAGTTGCAGCACATGGGCCTCGGCCCGGTATGGGCGCGTCGTCATGGTGTTGCTGCTGGAATAGCTGCAAGTACAGGTTCAGGCGCAGCTTCAGATCAGGCTTTAGATACCGGCTCCGCGATTGGTACGGATACATTGGTGGCCAGAGCATCGAATGATCAGCAAGACGCAGCGCTCGCCGCGATGGATTGGGATGCGCTGGAAGCTAGCATCCGTGACTGCACGCGCTGTGGTTTGTGCGAGGGCAGACAACATGCGGTGCCTGGTGTGGGTGACCGCGCTGCGCGTTGGTTGTTTGTTGGTGAAGGGCCAGGGCGTAATGAAGATTTACAAGGCGAGCCGTTTGTCGGGCCTGCGGGTAAGCTGCTCGACAATATGATGCGCGCTTTGGGTTTGGCGCGTGGGCAGGATACCTACATCGCCAACATCGTGAAATGCCGACCGGTGGGCTCCGATGGCCGTGATCGACCACCGACACCTGACGAGGTTGACGCTTGCATGCCCTACCTGCGTCGACAAATTGCACTGATTCGTCCGCAAGTCATCATCGCGCTGGGTAAAACAGCGGCTGTGTCATTGCTGGGTTTGCCAGCGGATACCGCTCTCGCAGGCTTGCGTGGCGAGCCCCGCGAGTTTGATGGCATCCCTTTGGTGATTACGTATCACCCGGCTTATCTGCTTAGACAACCCGCCGACAAAGCAAAAACCTGGCGCGATCTCTGTCTCGCCCAGCACATCATTGATGGCGACTGAGCTGATGCGCTCAGAGAGCCTCAGTCATCAAGCGGAATTTCAGCAGCGATGGGCTTGTTTAAGCAACCCGCATGTGCGCGCGCTGGTCTGGCTGCTGGAAGCACCGGATGTGCTGGATGCAGACGCCGCCCGCTGGCAAGGCAAGATCGCGCGGCTACCGGCAGACACCGCCGAGCGATTCCGCGACTGGCTGCTTCAACTCGACGCTGATGCCAGTGCGTTCGAAGCCTATCTGGATGTGAAACGCTTCACTCGGCTTGGACGTTACGCGGAACGTTTACTGGCGTGGTACTTCAAGCATCAAGGCCAACTCGTGGCGCACGGTCTGCCAGTCCGCAGCGGCAAAGAAGAGACGATTGGCGAATTTGATTTTCTGCTGAAGTTTGAACAGTCCCTCGTGCATTGGGAATTGGCCACCAAATTTTATTTGCTTGCCGTGGATGATCCCGCGCTGGCGAGCGTTCAGCAGGCAGATTATTTTGTTGGACCGAATCTGGCTGACACCTTGGGCCGCAAAATGCGCAAGATTCTGGATCGCCAACTTGCTCTAGGCACGCACCCTGCAGCGAAAGCACTACTACCGGAGCCGTTGTCTGCGGCACAGGCGTTGGTAAAGGGTTGGTTATTTCATCGACGCGGCTCGCATTTGGATCTTGCGCAACTTGGTATCTCCGAACATCACTGCCAAGGCTGGTGGTGTACCTTGAATGAGCTTGAAGTACATGTTGGCCCCGTCGGCGCAGTGCTGCCACGCATTGCTTGGTTAGCGCCAGCACGATTGCCGCTAAACGAGGGGATTGAGCTACCGCGGTTCACGAACCAACTGCGCCACCATTTCGAGCAGGACAATATGCCCTTAATGGTCGCTTCATTGCGGCGTGAGGGTGACGTATGGCTAGAGACAGAGCGCGGATTCGTCGTGCCAGACGCGTGGCCACAGCAGGCGGTCGAGAAGATTAGTGGGTGAAGCAGGCAAGGCGGGCCCAACAACGTCGGCGGCCTTTCGCTAAAGGCTTAAGTGCCGAAGTGCTTTTGCTCGCCGATAAGATGTAGCGAATCATACTCACGCTGATTCGCCGCATGCCTGCGCATGATCAGCCACATGATGCCGGACACGAATGCGCCGAACAGCACGATGACGATCGAGATACTCAGATTGAGCATCACCAGCACAGCGTAGAGCCCAAGCATCATCAAGATTGACAAGTTCTCGCTGAAGTTTTGTACGGCGATCGAATGGCCAGCGCTCATCAGTACGTGGCCACGGTGTTGAAGCAGTGCGTTCATCGGTACGACGAAGTAGCCTGATAGCGCACCAATCAGCACAAGTAGAGGGTAAGCCAGCGTTACTGAGTCAACCATCACCATCACGCAGACGATGATGCCCATCGCAAAACCTACCGGCATGACGTTGAGTGATTTTTTCAGGGGGATGTAGCGCGCAGCCGCCATCGCACCAAACGCGACACCAAAGGCAACAACCCCTTGAAGAACCGCGGCTTGTGCCAGTGGCATGTTGAGCGCTTTTTCTGCCCACTTCAGCACAATGAACTGCAGTGTCGCGCCGGCGCCCCAGAACAGTGAAGTGACTGCCAAAGAAATCTGGCCCAGCCGATCACGCCAGAGCGAAACCACGCAATGTGAAAAATCCAGTACCAAGCGCCATGGTCCATGTTCTTGTTGTGGGTAGTGGGTGACCGTGACCGGAATCCGCAAGTTAAATAGTGCGGCAAGTACATAGGACACCATCACGATGCCAAGTGCCACTTCCAGTGTGATACCGAGGGCAAGCGATTCAAACGGTAGCAAGGTCGTGATCATGGCGGCAAATTTTGCGCTGACCAATGCGCCACCGAGCACGGTACCGAAAATAATCGAGAGCACCGTCAGGCCTTCAATCCAACCATTTGCCATCACCAGTTTTTCGGGGGGCAGCAACTCGGTGAGGATGCCGTACTTGGCTGGCGAGTAAGCCGCTGCACCAAAGCCGACCACTGCATAGGCCAGCAAGGGGTGTACGCTGAAGAACATCATCAGGCAACCGATGATCTTCAACAGATTGGTGATGAACATCACCTTGCCTTTGGGGTAGGCATCTGCGAATGCGCCGACAAACGGCGCGAGTACGACGTAAGACATGACAAAGAACAGCTTTAGCATCGGCGTCATCCACTCGGGCGACTGCAAGGAAGCCAGAAGCGAGATCGCGACGATCAGCAATGCGTTATCAGCGAGCGAAGAAAAAAACTGCGCCGCCATGATGGTGTAGAAGCCGCGATTCATGCAGCGGATGTGTTGCTGTAAATCATGCGGCTTGCTTTATACCATGAAACCTGAGGGTATCTGGGTTGCCTCGTCGAGTTGCCATATTGTCCTGATGGTATTGATGGTATTGCCGTAAGGCTGCTGCCGTGAACGGCAGCAGCCTTGATTAGCAGGTTCTAAATGACTTGGCTCCGGTAAAATGTGACGTTTCCTTTAGTACACCTTTCACTTCACTGATGCCCCGTCCTCTCGTCGCCACCACCGATATTAGCGCCATGCGGTCCAATCTCGCTCTGGCGCGCTCAATGATGCCGGGTACGCGGGTCTGGGCAGTGGTCAAAGCGGATGCCTATGGACATGGTTTGGCTAACGCATTTCAAGCATTTGCCGCCGCCGATGGATTGTCGCTAGTCGAGCTTGACCGTGCGATTGCGCTTCGTGAATTGGGTTGGCAGAAGCCGCTGATGATGATGGAAGGGATGTTTAGCGCGGATGAGCTGGAGAGTTTTCAGCGTTACCACCTGCAGCCCGTGATTCACAACCCATCACAACTAGACATGCTGCAACACGCCTCCGGCGCATCATTGCATGCCCATCTCAAAATCAATAGCGGGATGAATCGATTGGGTTTCGCGCCCGTGCATGTGCGTGAAGCCTATCAGCGCCTACAGGCTATGCCGGTGGTGTCGAACATCTCGCTGCTCACGCATTTCGCCAATGCTGAAAATCCGTCCGCTGTGCTCACCCCGCAGCGACAGCTGCAACGCTTTCATGAATGCACCCAAGGTATCAACGCTGAGCTGAGCTTATCGAATTCTGCCGCCGTTTTGCTGCAATCACAGATCGCGTGTGACTGGATACGTCCCGGTGTGATGCTCTATGGCGGTAGCCCGGGTGAACGAGCGGCACAAGACTTCGGGCTTCAGCCCGCCATGACGCTGATGAGCGAGCTGATCTCGATACAGCAACTGCAACCCGGCGAGAGTGTGGGTTATGGCAGTTTGTTCACCGCTGAGCATGCGATGCGCATCGGGATTGTGGCCTGTGGTTATGCGGATGGTTACCCAAGGCACGCACCGACCGGCACCCCTGTCTTGGTGGACGGCATTCGTACTCGAGTACTTGGGCGTGTATCGATGGATATGCTGAGTGTCGATCTGACGCCCACACCGAATGCTGGTATCGGCAGCAAGGTAACGCTTTGGGGCGATGCACTACCCATTGACGAGGTGGCAGCGGCAGCTGGCACCATTAGTTACGAGCTGATGTGCGCGATTGCACCGCGCGTACGACGTGAGACACGCGGAGCATAAGCAGCATGGCGAAATCAAAAACGAATTACACCTGCACCGAGTGCGGCGGGGTCAGTAATAAGTGGGCTGGGCAGTGTCCGGCTTGTGGCAAGTGGAATACGTTAGTTGAGACCGTCATCGATGTCGGTGCGCACCGGTTTGCTTCGAGCGCACAAGGATTGGTGCAGGGTGCACCGGTACAAAAACTTTCGGATATCGCAGCCACCGATGTGCCTCGTATGCCGACCGGGATCGAGGAGTTCGATCGCGTACTTGGTGGTGGTTTGGTAGCGGGTGGCGTCGTTTTGATCGGCGGCGATCCTGGCATCGGTAAATCGACGCTGTTATTACAGGCACTGGCGAATCTCTCAAAAACCAGCAAGGCCTTGTACGTCAGTGGCGAGGAATCCGGCGCACAAGTTGCGCTGCGTGCGCGCAGACTGACAATCGATGCCGATGACCTTCATCTGCAGGCAGAGATTCAGCTGGAAAAAATTCTCAACACCCTGGCGGACCAGCGGCCCAAGGTGGCGGTCATTGACTCCATCCAAACCCTGTATTCCGACGCCTTGACATCTGCGCCGGGCTCGGTGGCGCAGGTGCGCGAGTGCGCGGCGCAGCTGACGCGGGTTGCGAAACAATCCGGCATCACGATTATCCTGGTCGGCCATGTGACGAAAGAAGGTGCGCTTGCGGGGCCGCGTGTGCTGGAACATATTGTCGACACCGTACTTTACTTCGAGGGTGATACGCATTCGAGCTTCAGGCTGGTGCGCGCCTTCAAGAACCGCTTCGGTGCTGTGAATGAGTTAGGTGTGTTCGCAATGACCGAAAAGGGGCTGAAGGGTGTTTCTAATCCGTCTGCCTTATTCCTGTCGCAGCATGATGCCCAGGTGCCGGGTTCCTGCGTGATGGTGACGCAAGAGGGTAGCCGACCGCTACTGGTTGAGGTACAAGCGCTGGTCGATGCCTCGCATGTGCCGAACGCGCGCCGTCTATCAGTGGGTCTGGAGCAAAACCGGTTGGCTATGTTGCTCGCTGTTCTACACCGTCATGCTGGCGTTGCTGCCTATGATCAGGATGTGTTCATCAATGCGGTGGGTGGGGTGAAGATTAGCGAGCCAGCGGCAGACTTGGCAGTGCTGCTGGCCATACAGTCGTCGATGCGAAACAAGCCGTTGCCCCGTGGCTTGGTTACCTTTGGTGAAGTTGGATTGGCTGGCGAGATTCGTCCGGCACCGCGTGGACAGGAACGTCTGCGCGAGGCAGCCAAACTCGGCTTTTCCATTGCGCTAGTGCCCAAGTCGAATTTGCCGAAGCAAAAAATCGAGGGCCTGCAGGTGATTGGTGTCGAGCGGATTGACGAAGCGATGGCAAAAGTCAGGGAGCTGGCTTAAAAACTCCCTGACTGGGCAAATCACCTGCTGATATGCGGAATCAGCGGATAAGTAATGGAATGCTGTTATTGCTTCTCTATTTTTGAATTTAATGCGGCAATCTTAGGGGCGATGTTGGTGTAACCCTTACCTTCCGCAATCATCTGGGCGGTCTGACCGGCCTTGTTTTGCTGAGCGACTTGTTCATTGGCGTTGGTGAGCCTGAGTAGGCTCTCAACGACCTCCAGGCGACCATAGGCTGCAGCAAACATCATCGCATTCCATCCAAGATTGTTTTGGTGTATGGCTTGTGCATCAACGTTGGGGAGTCCGAGCAGGCAATCAACGACTTCCTTGAGACCGGCCTGTGCAGCCATGAGCAACGCAGTTGCTCCGTTCTTGGCTTTCTGAGCGGCTTGTTCTTTACCGTTGTCGAGTCTGAGTAGGCGCTTAACGATTGTCTTGCGACCGAGCGCTATAGCAACCATCAACGCATTAACTCCGTGCTCGTTTTGCTGGATGACTTGTTCATCACCGTTACTGAGCGCTAGCAAGAGTTCAAGGATTTCCATGTCGCCATTATGTGTAGCAATCATCAACGCAGTCGTTCCTTCCTTGTCCCCCTGGACGGCTTGTTTATTCCTGGTTTCATGTTTGAGAAGGAGTTTAACAACTGGCGTGTGACCGCTCTTTACAGAAGCTGTCAACGCAGTATCTCCATCCATTATCTGCTGGAGGACGTGTGCATTACCGGTGGCATGTTCGAGCAAAAGTTCAACAACCTCCTTGTGACCCTCCGATGCAGCAAATATCAACGCATTACCTACCAACTCGTTTTTATAGATGACCTGTTCATCAGCGTTGCGGAGATTGAGCAAGAGTTTAACGACTGGCGCGTGCCCGTTATATGCAGCAATTGTCAATGCAATACTTTCCTCCTTATCTTGCTGAATGGCTTGTTCATTGGCGCTCGAGAGTTTGAGTAAGAGTTTAACGACCGGCACGTGCCCCATGGCTGCAGCAACCATCAATGCATTCCGTCCGTCCTTGTTTGTCTGGGCGGCTTGTTCAAGACCGTTGGAGAGGTTGAGAAGTAGTTCAGCGATCGGCGCGTGACCATTGTCTGCGGCAAACATCAACGCAGTTTCTCCGGCCTCGGTTTTCTGGAGGGCTTGTTTATGACCGTTATCCAGGCTGAGTAGCCGTTTAACAATCGCTGTATGACTAAACCGTACAGCAAGTATCAACGCATTCACTCCCTCGTTGTTATGCTGGACGGCTTGTGCATTACCGTTGTCGAGTTTGAGGAAGAGTTCAACGATCGCCATGTTGCCGTTCTTTACAGCATACATCAACGCGGTCGCTCCTTCCTTGTCCTGATGGACGGCTTGTTTAGCACCGTTGGCTTGCGTGAGAAGGAGTTCAACAATCGCCTTGTGACCATTGTATGCAGCAAACATCAGCGCATTCAAACCTTTTTCATCTTGCTTCAGGGTGAGTATGCCTTTAGGGTCCTGCGCTAGCAGTTGCCTGACTTTGTCGATGTCCCCGCTGATACAGGCTTCGTTCAGTGATTTACTCAAGTCGACACTGTGCGATGTCGAGGTGGTTTGTTGGGCGGCCTTGGCGGCCATAATGCCGCGCGTATGCAAGACCTCCCTGAACGCCTGTTCTGTTGGCTTCAAGGGTGCTAGGAGAACGGATAAGCGCAGTCGGTCAATCTGACCAAGCTTGGGTAGCACGAGATCAAGGAAACGGTTTAAGGCGGCGATCTGGTCCTGGTTTGGGCGAGTGATCTCAATCCTCACCGCTTCAATGGTGTCGGCCACCTTGGTGGTGCTCCACTTACCCTGTTTTGGGAGTAGTGCGTCGAGCTGAGCGGCCTGGCCGCTGATGATGGCCGCCTCTGGTGTCAGCGCAGGTTTGGCTGATTTGGCTGTCTTGGTGCTTTGGGTTTTCTTGTTCGAAGTCGAATGACCATTGCTCTTGGCGACGGATGGCGCGGTATTGCCGGACTTGGTTTTTGCGCGCTGAGATGTTGTGTTGCTAGCGTTGTTTGCGGTGGTTGGGTCGGATTTTGGTGGTGAGCCTTTCTTCGTCGCCGGTGCCCGAATCACGACCGTAGGCTCGGTGGCGATTGCGATGTCTTCGTCGGAGAGCGGTTTGGCCGTCTTGGTTGGCGTCTCCCACACTTGCTCGTCATCCCGTTCTCGCCTCACACGTTTGAGCGGCATTGAGGACTTGTTTGCCGCCGGCAGTGTTGTTGATACGAGCGGGGAAGATAGTAAGGTCGGTCGGATTGGTGTGTCGCCGGGGATTGGGCGATTGCCGGTGGTCGCAGCACTTGTGGTTGCCGTCGAAGCCGTCGCAGACGTCGATGTCGATGAGGACGCCGGCAGCGGTGGCAGCGCGATGATGGTTTCCTCAATGCCGCCCAACCGTATCGATTCGTTCCGCAAGTCGCTCACTGAGATCATCTGGCCAGATCGCGCACCCGGCAGCAGTACGGCCAGCGCTGGTTGCAGTGCCTGTTC
>JACCDP010285121.1_pt1 | contig 13869 bp, 9 predicted proteins | sample 7445841 | NCBI WGS metagenome assembly JACCDP01 (sample SAMN15323441, study PRJNA562643) | freshwater metagenome | isolation source: river surface water | place: USA:Blue River Watershed | collected 2017-08-17
GACAAAAAAAGAATGACCAAAAAGAATGGCAAAAAAAGAATGACAAAAAAAGAATGACCAAAAAGAATGGCAAAAAAAGAATGACAAAAAAAGAATGACCAAAAAGAATGGCAAAAAAAGAATGACCAAAATAGAAATTGCTAAAAACCTAACACCTAAAGATGTTTCACAGGGCTAACAGATTGAAAACAAACACAATATTTTTGTTTTCAATAATGGAGACAAAACAATGCATCCAATTTTTTATCACAAACAATGGAACCTAATTTTTATCACAAACAATGCATCCAATTTTTTTTACAAACAATGGAACGAGGCAGGAGCCGAAAACGAAGTTTGAGGCAAAAAGGGAAGGTTCCAAAGGAAACCGTAGGTTTCTTTTAGAGGGCAGCAATAGTAGCAGCGGACACCAATTTGATGAGAAGAGGAGCAGTCAAAGTGCGACTAATAAGGGTGGTGGTAGCATTGGTGGTGGAGGTAAAGTTGCCGTTGGTGTAAGTGGTTTGCTGAGTAAGGTTAGCAGCATAAGTAGGACCAGCGTTGTTGATAGGCAAGAAAGACTCAGCATCAATGCCGAGTTTCAAGGTCACGGTGGTACCAGTGGGAACCCAAATAAGGTCACCAGCAACAAAGCCATCTTCAATACCCCAGTTCTTAACAGCGGGGTCACGGTTACCGAACACGTTGGCATCAACAGCGTAGTGAAGGATTTCAGTGATGCTGCCAATGGTGATGGAGCCGGATAAATCACTGATGTATTTGCCATCAGCGTCAACGGCCTCACCATTGAGAAGTCTGACGAAAGAAGCACCGGTGAAAGTGTTGTCGCCATCAATTCCGAATTCAGAAGCACCTTGGAACAAAGAACTGAAACCACCAACATAGCCGAAGTAAGTGGCAACATAACTGGTAAAGTCACTGTAGAGAGTGGAGTATTTACCAACCGAGAACACCTGAGCACCCTTGGTAACGCCGGCAATAAGTTCAGCAGCAGAAATGGAGATAGAGTTGTTGGCAAAACTGTCAGAAACAGAGTTGAAAGCGCCGAGTTTGGTATTGAAGGTAGACACATTCATCATAATTTGAACAGCGTCAGTCACATCAATGTGGACGGGCTCGGTGGGCATATACTGATGGATGTCAGCGAATCTGCGCTCCATTGTGAAACCACCGGTGGCAGAAAGGGCATACACGGCTTCGGCGTAGGCGCCGGTGTGAGATGCATCGTTGCGGTTGAAAGAGGGGTCAACGGACATTTTTTATAACACAACATCAGATAAATATTTTTCCTAAAGGTCATACAACATTTTAAAAAGAATGCAACAGGAAAAATTACTATTATTCATATCCAATATTCGGCCGTGGTCGTCAAATATGCGAAATTGCAACTTTTGAATATCCACGGGTCCGAAATATTTGCGCGGTTCAAATTGGTTTCCCAATTCGGTTTCCATCATCAAACTGAAATACGACCCTTTGATAGATATGCGTGCCAATATATTTGGACACATCATACTGTTGTTGAACGCAGAAATATATTGATTATTTACGTTGTTGTTAAAATCATCTACGGCTAAATAAATGTATCTGATGTTTGCGGGTTCAATCAATGTTTCCGATAAATAAGAAGTTTTGCCATCATATTTGCTTTTTGTGAACCCTAAATTCATACCAATTTTAGTAGTGACCGGGACTTTGTCCGGATTGCCATTAATATCCCTTGTAAAATCAAGACAAATGGATTTGATGGTATAATCCAGGACGCCAGTTGTTTCCAAATAAACTTTGGCGGTGCCGGAGCCGGTTTCTGCCACATCCAACCGGAATCTTATGTAATTGAACATACTTTCTGGGTCAACAGGTGTATTATCGGCATCTCTGACGGATATCAGGGAATTAATAATATTGACAAAATCACTGGAATTATAATTTCCATCAGGAATCACCACAACTTTACTGTCTTCAAATATTTCGCCGTCTTCAGTCAATTGTTGCTTTGCGGATATATATAAAAAATTGTTGCCGTATTTGGCGGATATGCCGTAAAAGGCCACAGGAAATTCAAACGCGGTAATTTGCATACTGACCACTTTTTTGAATTTCACCGGCAAATTAATCAAAAAGTCCGCACTATTGGTTGTGCCAATATTGTCGCGAAATCGTGTATCAACATTCAAATATTTGGAGATAACTCGCATTTTCAGGGGGTTCATCACATCTGGAAAATACTCACTGTTGAAGGTGTTTATGTATGGAGTTTGTTCTCTGTTTAACAATTCTTGAAGGCGCGTATCCGATGGCTGCGGTGCAGGCGCCGCCGTAGGCGGCGGCAACGTGGTGCGAGGTTCTTTTTTACATTTTACAAGCGTCAACCAATCTTTGGCTTGACCAAGAAATTTAATCAAATCCGCTTTGAATTGTTTATCAATGGTTCCGGATTGCAACAGTATTTCACGTAATTCCACTTCTTTCAATTCAATTTGCGCAGCAGTATAAACAGAATTCGGGGTCAATTGGAAAAAACGTTCCAAATCTTTGATGGTATAATTACCAATATCAAGGTCAAGGTTGGAAGTGCTCATTTCGGTATAAAACAAATACTTATAATATTTAAGTAAGTTGCTCAGTAAAATGTTCTATTATAGTAATTAAAACACGTGATATGAGTTTCAACAAATCCATATTAACGGGTGGTAAAGCCATGCAAAAAATGCTTATTGACCCAGTGGCAACCAATTCAAGACAAGATGTCCAATTAAGCAGTTTAATGGTTGACACACTAACAAAAATAGAAAATAATTATGTTGTAAAAATGGCAAATCGTGAATACACCAGCATACCAAATGATATGTTTGGGTATTTGACACTGAGTGACACAATGTTGACGTCCATTGCTGGACAAAAAAACTCCAATATGAAGTTGTTGATGCAAATTGCTTTAGACGGGTTGACTGGCGCATTAAATTCCAAATCATTAAGTGCTGAAAACGCGGAATTGGAAATCAACTTGGCAATGTTGCAAAAAAAGGTGGACGAAATTTTGTCAGGCAAAAACGAAATCAAGGCGATGCACGGCGACGTCTGCGGCGAGTTTGTCATTGCAAAAACCTTCAAATTGGCGCCAACATACAGTTATTATATTCATCTTTATGGAATGCCGGCATTTGGCGTGGGTTTTGACCCCAAAAAACTGCAATTGGTCAAGGCGATTTTGGCCAAAAACGGAATTATCTAAACAGGCATAAGAATAATAAAGAATTTTGCCATTCTTTATTATAATGGTTAGCGTAACAATAGTCAACACGGATATAACATTGAAGTTTGACGGTAAGTTTAGCCCAGTGCATATTCAGCCAGACGACAGTGTGATGCAATTAAAGAAAAAAATATTGAATGAATTGGGCATAAATAGTCGCGTATCGTATCACGAACTGTATATTTACACCTTGGTTGATGCCAGCCCCGATTTATACAAATTGTTTATGCAAGCGACCGGACCCAAAACCAATTATTTGAACCGGGTTAAGTTTACGCAGTTGATAAACAACTTAAACTTGGAATCTGACGCGGACACTTCCGACAAAGACGTGTTTATGTTCAACGATTTCATTAATGTTGCAAAACACCACAAGCAGTTATGCAAAGGATTGGGGGTTGAAACATCGTCTGTATATTTCAGCCCTGACCCATACAACGTGGTGGAGACAAGTCCAAAAATAGTGGGTCATAATGACTATGAATTGTTGATGACACAGGGGCTATTTACTGACACATATTATGTGTGTTTGGCGGCTGATTTATTGACCGGCGATGACAACGACGATTATATAATAAAAACGTATTATCCTTTATTGGCAGCCAAGTCTATCTTCACAAAGGAGGCATTGGAACAAAAACGCGGTGCGCTATTGGAAGAAACAAAGCAAATTATGGACAAACGGCATTTCACCACATATAATATTGTTGATTTGTTTCACAAGGTTGCAGCAGAAGAACCGGTTCAATTTGTCAACAATGGAATAAAACATTTCAAAATTGCATCTGTTCCTGCAATACCATTTTTGGTTCCGCTGGAATCGCTATTTAAAAACATTCACGCAACCGAGGCATACAAATTAATCAAACTGAATCTTGGATTTCGCCGTGAAAATTTATACCGGCTATATAGCAATAAAATAAGCAAAACTGGGCGAAAAATCCCGGCATTGCCCAAAAACATTGTCAACTCGCTTGTCAAAAACATTGGCCGCCACAAACAAATATCCGCCTATGTATCAGATACTAAATTCGTCATTGATATTGAATCCGATGGCAGACTCATTGTGTCCGGAGATATGCGCGGGGCGCCGGTATCCTTGGCTGAATTACAAGAATTGTTGATAAAACACGTGAATCCGTTTATTGAGATGGTCAACGGATATTTGCAAAACAGTGGTTATAAAATGGAGATGTTTGGCGACCTTCACAAAGATAACATAGATATTATTGCATTGGATTATGTTGCCTCTGTGGGGTTGCGCAAAAAGATAGATTTGAAATCCATATTTGGCTGCTTAACTTCGTTGTTTGACGTGATGGATGACGACATATTCAAAGGCGCAGAACTGAGATTCAAACGGGTGGCAAACTATCGTGATATGGATCAGCAAACCTTGTTAATCACAGAGACCTTGAAAAAAACTGGCAAAGAAACGGATGCGGTGGATGCCCTGGTAAAAAACCACGGACTGACATTGGAAGAGGCAATGAAACGTTTCACACAATATTTGCGTGAAGTTGCAACAAAAAACGTGAATGCATTTGGTCAACAAACACAGACAATAGAGGTGATTGAAAATCCAGGTCTGCCTATTTATATTAAGGTTGATATGGCATCAAATACACTCAACTTAACCGTTGACAGTATATCACATTTATCTTATTTGGACACGCTGTCAGTCTATTTTTCAGCAATGGTTCATATGTTGCAAAATCCAAGCAAAGAGGTGAAAACCACTTGTGCTGCGCCCAAGTCCGCTGCCGCGGCTGCAGCGGCTGCAGAAGAACCGCGGGTTGGTGCTGTGCCAACAGCAAGAGTTGAAGCATTTGAGTTCAGCCCTGTATCACCGGTGGCGGCCGAAGAAGCAGAAGAACCCACGGCTGCTGTTGCTGTGGAATCCGCTGCACAACGCCTGTCTGAATTGAATGCGCGAATAGAAGATGACCACGCATCATCATCGGATGATTTTGTGGGAATTGAGCAAGTTGACACTCCACCAAACGAACAAATAAAGTCGCCATCGTCATCGTCATCATTAGACTTAACAGGTATTGAAATAGAGGGTGGCAAGGGTTCAGACACGGACACAGACGAAAACGATGAAGACACCGATGAAGACACCGATGAAGACACCGACGACGAAGGCAATCCATATCAACAAAAAAACAAGGATGTGGCCAAAAATTCAAACCCTTTTTTATTGAAAATGCAAAAACTTGACCCGGCAGTATTTTTACAAAGTGAAAAAGGTCGCACAAATGTTTATGCAAGAACGTGTCAATCTATCAGACAACCTGTAATATTAACAGCAGAGGAAAAAGCACGCATTGACAAAAAAGCACCAGGGTCTTACACAAAAGCAATGAAATTTGGCAGCACGCCAGACAAAGAACATTACTTTATATGCCCCCGTTTTTGGTGTTCCAAAACAAATATGAGTTTGACAGAAGAACAAGTGAAAAACGGCGAATGTGATGCTGAATATTTGCACGAGTTTAAGAACCCCAAAAACCCGATTGAACACGTGGATGAAAAAGGCAATTACATTGACCATTATCCTGGGTTTGTGAAAAATCCCAAATTAAAATATTGCATGCCGTGTTGTTTTGCAACACAATGGGACACGTGGAAAAAAGACAAAAACAACAAATGGGTGAAAAATAAACAGGTCAAATCAGATACACAGGGACGCATTTGGCGACGCAAAGCAAAAGGAGAATGGAAATTGGACACCAGTGATTTGGAAAAAGTGGACAACGAGGGCAATTATTGGATAAGACAATCCGCAGACAGTCCCTGGAAATTAAACACAAAGGATAAAGAACGCCCCCGATTTGTTGAAAAATGCGAAGACACAGACAGCGACGACGATGGAAAACAAAAAGATATTGGCGCAAATATATTTAATCCGGAGAAGCGCGACATACCACACGGTCGCATTGGTTATTTACCATACGCAGCCCAACATTTTATGCAAATAAGGTATGAAGACGTTGTGAATCCAAACAACGCGTCCAGTTTGAAACCGGATGCAGAAACCTATTTAAAATATGGTGTTGAGCAAACAGACAACAATTCTTTATTGGCGTGTTTGGCAGATGTTGTCGGCATATCTGTCACTGAATTTCGCACCAAGTTGGTCGACAGCATAAAATTATCAGATTTTGTTCAATATGGAAATGGCGGCATTGCCACTGCATTCAAACCACCTGCAATAGTGGTTGGTGACAAACCGCACGTGGATATCCAGGGAGACAAAGTTGTGTCAGCAACGGTTGATGCGCCTGCAGACACTCCAGAAGAATCCTTGGAAAAAATGGCTGCGCTGGAAGTTTACAAACACTATCTTAAAGAACGAGCAATAGAATGCGAATTTATATGGGATTTGGTGGCATTTCCAAACAAGGCTTTATGGCCACGTGGATTAAACTTGGTAATAATGGACATTTTGAACAATGATGTGACAGACAATATTGAAATAGTGTGTCCAAAAAACACATATGCAAAACACAAATTTGACATTGACAAACCAACATTGTTTTTGTTGCGACAAGATGGTGCATACAACCCCGTATACTTATATGACAACGAAACCCATTTATTTACCAAGACTTTTACACTTGATACTGAGGTGCCCAATAAAGCCTTTTTAACAAAGATGTTGAATATGTTGAATAAAACGCTGAATAATTATTGTGGCGCAAAACCATCAAATCCGCTGTCATACAAATATGAACAACCGGTATTATTGCACAACCTTATTGACCGCGTCAAAGGAAAATATCGCATATTATCGCACATTGTTAATTACCAAGAAAAAACCATTGCTCTCCATCTGCTCTCTGCATCCACTGGAAACACTGTGTATGTGCCCTGTTTTCCAACTGCATATGACCAGGGGATGTCGCTGGGGCAAGCAAAACGTATGGACGACCAAAGTGTGTGGAACAGTTATGAGAAAACGCGTAATGAATTGAGTGCTTTGGGTATTCCAGAATTGGAGCCAATGGCAAAATTGCTTGAAAATGGTCTTGTTGTTGGAATATTGACAAAAACAAATCAAGTAGTGCCAGTATCTGACCCGGATATGCCGGAATTGGACGATGGGTTGCTGTCTTTAAGCGAACATACCGCGTTGCTAAGCGTCGACACAGTGAAACAAGAACCAGACAAAGAGCGTGCAAAAATAATGCGAAATGTCTTTGTTGAAACAAATTTATATACACTTTTCAGAAGCACTGTCAAATCATTATTGGAACGCGAGGACAATTACAAACATCGCGATTCTTTGTTGGCGGCGCTCAAACAACCAAACGCAATCAGAAATGTCGCACAAATCCTGGTCAAATTGGTGCAACACACAGTTGATTTTGTTGACTTGGATGCCCGGTTAATTAAAAAATTCGCAACAAAAGCGGTTTACGTATGTCAAGGAAAAACATCGGATGTGTTGAAAGAAGGTTGTCGCTTATTATTGCCATTGAAAAATTTAATCAACCCCGATAGAGACAACCGACTTCTTTATTTTTATCGCATTGCTGATGAAATTGTGAGATATGGCCGATTGAGCAATTATATATTAAACCCAAAACAGTTTTTAAATATGGGGTCAACCATATACAAGATAAACAAGGACGAATTTATTGCATTGGAATCGTCTTTGTCGGATGACCACGCCGAATATTCAATCCTTGGCGAAATACCATTTGAATTGGCCACTGCGGAAAAAGGGCAATCTTATCCCAATGATGTTACAGTGGAGCAACCGCAGGAATTATTGCACAATTGTATTGATGACGCAGATGCAAAAATATTGGGAGATAAAGACAAAGTGTATTGGATTAAACACGTGTTTAAACCGGCTGCGAAAGAAATTGTATTCAAAGCCTCCATCGAATGTTCGTTCGGACCGCTGTTGCGAATATTACCAAAAGATTTGACAGAGGATTTGGATATGGTGAAAAACGTAATTTGGATGTCGTATCGCGAACATTTGGATGACGAAACCCATTTCTCAAAAGTGATAACGACGCTGCGTAACAAACAAGGAAAGTCACAGTTATTGCGTGGCGTTGATTCGCCCAACCAGTTTGCACAAATTATTATGAGCAATTCATATTTTTGCACAACTTTAGATGTGTTCTTTGTGGCACAGCATTTGAAACTGCCAATCATATTATTTACAAACAATCCGGAATTGGATGATATGGGGTTGGAAACAAACTGGGCAATTATGGGACTCAAACACGCTGAAAAAAGTGGGGCAACAAAATTCCATTTTTTACGTGGACAACCAGCGACAACCAGTGGAATTCCCCGGCATAGAATGTTGAACAAAACATATACAATTAATGAACTGTCGGATTTTAAACAAACGTTACAGTCAGCGGTTATTGGCGAAACTGGTGACAATAAATTATCTGTGGCTTGGTGGTTGGCAAAGTGATAATAAGCAATATTATATATTAGAATATATATATAATATGGATTCATCCCAAGATGACAACAAAGAAAGCCGCGCTGACGATGAAGAAGACCGCGGATGTTTATTGTGTTATGAGACGACTGAATCTTCAAACGATCCATTTTTGTATCACAACTATAAAACAAAATGCAATAAAGCAATACACAAAAAATGTTTGAATACTTGGATCAATGCGGCAATAAATAGTAACAATCCTAATGCATTCAAATGTGCCGGGTGCATGACATATTTGTCAATGGATATGTTATTGGCATCCGTGGATGGAGACTTGGAAAAATTACAATTGATGTTTTATCAATACAAAACAAGATTGAACTTATCAGACGAACGCTTTGAAGAATTGCTTGGTAAGATAAAACAGGGTCGTATATCAGATAAGCGTTATTCAATTATTAAAACTAGAATAACTAATTATGTGCGCGAAAGAGAACGTGAAAGAGAACGCGACCAAGAATATGAACAAGTAGATGAAGACCCGCGACCTCCAACCACGCCAACTGAACACGTAAATCGTATCATTGCTGAATTAGATAACCAACGCAGCAATTTGCATATTTTATATTACAGACACTTTCATAGAGTGTTGACTAATATGGAAAATTATAGTAGACGCGAATTTGAGGAAAATGCGCAGAATATAGCAAATTATATATTTTATTATAAATCGCGGAGAGATGGACACATATATCGCATTGAAGGCGGCGAACTCAACCGATTAGAACAAGAATTTGGACGAAGAACAAATGAATATTATGGAAACCACGCAACCAGAATAAAGTTTGAAGCACATGTTATTACAAACAGAAATCCATATAATTTGAATGAAGAAGACGGCCATATCATAATTGAAGACACTATTGAGTTGAATACACCATTGCAACGTTATTATAATGACCAACTTCAGCAACGCGGCATTAGAGTAACCGACGATTACAACGACGCACACCGATTGAGTGAAAATCCATTTCCAACAGAATTTACTGCACGCGAATATGTTGAAAACAAAATAATGGAATACCCATTCTTGGTTTTAAGTCCTGGGGATTACCACGGTGTTCACAGTATGCTTCGCATTAGGTTTTATGATCGCATTATCATAGCATCCACTAATAACGCGGTGCATAACCCTGATTGCAAAGGCGTCGGATGCAACATTATGGGAGGAAAACGAAAGAAAACCAGGAAAATGAGGAGAGTAAAACCTCGCAAATCCAAACGTTATTCTCGCCGTTAAAATTATACAGATGCCTCAATCAGAAAAATTAAAACTTCGCCGCGCATTGGCAGCCCAAACCCGGCGCGAGCGCAGCGAGCGCCGTAGCCAAGAACTATCCACAAAACCCAGCATTCAAAAAGCGGAATTCTACAAAAAATTTGAGAATTTAGAAAGTATTGTTGCAAAAAACAACAAGGCACCAACCATTGTAAATGCTGCAAGTAATTTTGTGGTAATTACGTATTGGTGGGGACGCGGAAACAAAAACGCAAATACGGCACGTCCTTGCACCAGTGATTTTGAAATTTTTACCAGCGCCATTGCAAAACTCGGTCGCACTTATTTGGAAAAATCCGGAAAATCTGTTGTAAAGGATGATTTGATGTTTCCGCTGCCTCCGGACGACATATATGAAAAGGCAACAAAGGTGCAGGAATTTGAGAAACGCATATTGTCATCAGAAGTGAAAATTCGCATCAAAAAAATTGCCAAAAGATATGCCAAAGATTATTTCAATAAAGTTTGTGAACATTTTGGTGTGTCTGTTGCCAACCGGTCAAATTTAGCAAGCATTGTTGAACAAAAAAAATCCGAAGCGGCAATCAATGGCATCAATCCTGCATACAAAGTCCGTTCTGAAATAGACGCATATGATTTTTATTATGAGATTGGTCTGAGTATGTTTGAACATATTGCAAAAACCCACGGCAGGCTTATAGGGCTTTATCAAGAACAATCTCAAATAAGCAAAGACATAAATAAATATTACAGTGAAAAAATCCCATTGTCAAATGAAATTAAACGCGTAACAAAGGAAGTGCGAAACGGAAACAAAGCCTTGCGAAAACGTTTGAACCAATTACACGACACAATGGCTGCATTAATACGAACCCGAAAACAGATTGGGCAAGCGGCACAGAAAAACCGCGCCGATATAAACGGCATTCTCGGACAAATCAAGGCATATTTTAATCAACCAGGCAGCAGCACTGGATTGACCCACGCACAACCCGGCGAATCTGTGTATCAAATGATGCATCGCGAATTGCGTTATCGTGAACCAATAACATATGAAGCAATGGCAGAAGGTTGGGAAAATATATGCCGACAACAAGGCTGCAATTATTTGGCAATAGAGTATCCAGAATTTGCACAACGTGGTGGATACCAGATGGCCATCAACGCAAAGCCGTTTTTTATACGAAAGGCATTGGAGTTATGTGCAGGCAGAAACGTGGTCTACATAGATACTGACGTGTATTTGCGCGGTTATCCAAAAATCTTTGACTTGCCAAACATTGATTTTATGGCACGTGGATGGAGTGTTGACCCCAGGTCGTCGTCGAATCAACTGGAATCAATAGAAGTTGACCCATACAATTTTGAAACCAGTGGTGGAATAATGTTTTTTGCACAAACAGAGCAGGCAATCAGTTTATTGGACGCCTGGTCACAACAAAGCAAATTGTTTTCACAAGATGGAAAAGCGGATGACCGAATATTGTCAATGGTATTTGATGCACGCAAATATTTGTTGTCGATGCGTTTCATTCAGTTGCCAATAGAATATCTGTGGTTGACGCTCAATTACAATCCAATGTTTTTGGACGATATTGGACAAAGTCGCAAATACATAGAAGACCGCATATTGATTGAACATCCAGAATGTTTAACATCCGAAGAAACCGCCACAGACAAAGGTGCATCATCCGATCGCACACCGAAGTATTATTCGTTTTTGTCAAACCACGTGGTTGTATCTGAACTGCTTCGTGAAAAACTGTTTTATCCAGATGAATCATACATTGGATGTTTAAAAACCTATTTGACTGATTTGAAAGACATCCATTATATTGACGACGGAAATCAGCAGTTATATGAGCGCAAACTGGTGAAAAAAGGAAATAATCCAGAAGACAATGAGCAACCGTTTTATGTGGTGGATTACAAGGACGGGATGGGCAATTATCCCTATTTTGCGGATGGCACAATCACATATAACGATGTTTATAACACCAACGTTGCTGGGTCGGCCAATCCGGACACTGTGACCGGATTTGAAGCCAAATATAAAACAAGAAAGTCTGGCAACATTGTGCACGTGACTGTTCATACAGAAGCAGAAAAGGATGAAATTATAAGAGATGGATTGTTTATCCAATACTGTATGGCAATGTTGCGTCAAGGCGTGTCTGTGCATTATCAGCCAATAATGACACAGAAAGCCAGGATGTTTATGCAGGCTGTGCACGATAAACGTGCTGCATACGATAAATTAGATTTTGTTTATGCATATGAGGCTGGAATAGATGAATATATGAGCGATTATTTCAGGTCGCGCATAAACTTTGATTTGCCATTTGTGTTAAATCCAGGAACAATGACTGGCACAACAGTTACAAACGAATTTCTGGGATGTAACCAAACCTTTGCGGATTTGTCGGAAATGTTGGGTGCGGGTGCATATCAGTTTTTGTCGTTGATGAGAGTTGGATATTTGACCGGGTCACACAAAGCAACTGAATACAGTCGTGTAACAAGAACTGCGTCCAGAGGCTCGTCAAGAGGTTCGTCTAGAGGCTCGGCATCAAAAGGTTCGTCCAGAGGTTCGTCATCAAAAGACTTAGCAAAAGGCTCGTCTAAAGGCTCGTCCGCCTCACGTTAACATTGCTTTATTTTACACCTTTGCACATTCTAAACGCCGACCCCCTCAGGGTCGGCTTATTTGAATGTGTGAAGTAACTGTAACTTTGCAACTAATAAATCACCTGTATATCTTATTAACCTCACCATATGGTGAGGTTATAAGTTATATATCGGCGTTTAATAAGTGCAAAGGTATATAATAAACAATTGTTTGTTATAAACCTGCTCCCTTCAAATATCATCAAAATCACTATCATCCTCAGACGATGACGATATAACATCATAATCATCATCGTCTGATTCCGACACATATCCACTGTTGCTTTCAACATCATCTTCCCATTTGTCAAAGTCAAGTTTGGGAAGCGGATTTTCATTCAAATGAGTCATCCGATAAAAAAACACATAAACCCCATCATTGGACACAAACGGAACAAACAAGTTTTGCACAATATCAACAAATCCCATTTTTCCGTCATTGCAATAAAGATATTTTTTTCGGTTGTCAAAATGATACCCTTCTCGTGCGGACTTTACCCAATCCGCCTTTGTTGCACCGCTCATATGACCTTTGTCACAATATGCCCCCACATTGAGTCCATAACTATTGCCATCCGCAGCAGCAATGCAAATATTGCAAGGGTTTTGTTGTTCATAAATCAGCAAATGTTGCATTGGCGCATCTCTAATGCACGCTTTGTCTGACCTGCTGGTTTGTTCATAAGGCACCACTTCAATAAACCGATACACAGAATTGAACATATTGGAATTCTGAAATATCAAAACGAAATCCACGTCACTAATCATCACTTACCTTTGTTTGCCGGCTGTGTTGTTGTTGTTTTTGATATGTTGATGTCAAATCTTTATATATTTTGCGATGTGCAATATCTGTGCTGATTCTATATAGTATGAATTTGAATAGATTACAATTGTTGCAAAACTATAATTTAGGTAATAATACTGCAGTTTACTATGACCCAAAACGAGGCGGGCCCGTATACACCCCCAATGTTGCTCTCAGTTTATTTGGAAACAATGAATATGAATTGAGTCCATTTGCTGATGAGAAACATAAGAAACATAAAAATACAAAAGTTGTTCCTATTACACACGGTCAACCTCCTAGCACACACATTAATGTTTATTCTCCAATTTGGCCTTAATCAAGGCCAAATTGGAAATACAACATCTACTATTATATTAATTTATTACCACGCGTGGTAATAAATTAATACTAGTTCTCCAGGCAACTTTGTTGCC
>JACCDP011103452.1_pt1 | contig 13869 bp, 18 predicted proteins | sample 7445841 | NCBI WGS metagenome assembly JACCDP01 (sample SAMN15323441, study PRJNA562643) | freshwater metagenome | isolation source: river surface water | place: USA:Blue River Watershed | collected 2017-08-17
CACTCCAGAGGCAACCGCCACTCCAGAGGCAACCGCCACTCCAGAGGCAACCGCCACTCCAGAGGCAACCGCCACTCCAGAGGCAACCGCCACTCCAGAGGCATTGGACACTCCACCGGAGGCAACCGTCACTTCAGCCGAAATCTCGGAGCTGTGGCGATTACTGATGTTTCTCTTCATCGGTGTCCTGCTGGGCAATGCCCTTTGTGACATCAATCTCCGATTTATGCACATTGGGACTAAGCTCTCTGTTGCGGACATGGAGCTGACGCTCCAGAAGACTGACGTAACGAAGGGACTGTCCACCACCCAGTCCCTGTGGGCCAGTCCAGCATCAAAAGCTGCATCAGCGAAAGCTGACGCGCTAGAGGCGCTGCGCAGGATTAAACTCCTGCAGCTGCAGGCGCAAGAGTAAAGGGAAAAGGAAAGGGAAAAGCTCGGTTACGCCGAGCTTTTTCTTTTTAGCTAGCTATTCAAATAAAAACATTTGACTATTTTTAAAAGTAAATAATTTTATGTAAATAATTATTAACCCTACATATTATGAATCAAATTCTTGAAAACTTAGCAAACGCAGGTTTTGACCTGCAAGAAATCACGGAAGAGTTAAAGGACGGGCATTTGTTTATGAGTGTTCGTGTTGCTAATCCACTTCCTGTAAAGAGTATTAATCTATGTATCCGAAATACAAGTAGTGGGATAGATATGCTGCAGCTTGAACAAGCTATTACCATTAACCCGGATGAAGGATTCTCTGACCATCCTATTTTCACGCCTGTTTCTCCGGGGCGAGAATTAGTGGAAGATATTTAGTAAATTACGAGACTAATGAATGAGAAAATAACGAATGAGGAAAAAAAATCTTTTATAGCTTTATCAGCTGTAATACCTGGATTTTGTAATGGGATCTTTAGTTCTGTCTTTAGAAATAATTTAGCTTTTAACAAATCTTCTATTTCTGAAAATCCTTTGTGGTTGGTTTACAACGATAAGAATATAACATTTCGTATATCTACGACATGCTTAGTTTCGCAGTATGCTGAAGCTGTCAACATTGCAGGTAAAAGGCTTTTGCCTGTGGCGATTGCTTTAAAGTTTCCATTGGTAAATTTTAATGAGGAATTTACTATTCCGGAACTAGCTGATGTAGTGTTTGATTTCTCTTCTGAAGGTTTGCAAAACCTAGTACAGACTAATCCTGGCTTAGTGTCTGTATTTAAAAAGTTAGTAGCTAAACAAGCAAATGTCTTTTATGAAATTGTTAATTTCGAAAATAAAAATTTTGAATTTAAGGTCTATAGGGAAGAAGCATCAGACAACGCCTATATTTATTTACCAGAAATAAATGATTATGTTCTTTTGCAGAACAAGCGTGTGGCTGAGTATAGTTATGTTTTTTCTGCGCTTACCAGAACGCATGTAGCTGTAGTTTCTGCCGCCTGTTATGAGCAGCCTTCTAATTTTGAAGAGTTGGAATCGGGCTCCGATAATTGGTCACTAGAGCGACATAGTGATGATGAACTATCCGATGCTGATTTTTTCAATACTGCTATTGTTGAAGACAAACTTATATCGGAAGCAATAGAGGCACACAAAGATGCTCAAAGTGATTCTTTCGTTTCTTGTGATTTGGACTTAGAAGATAATGATTTATCATTTATTTGTGGTTCAGAAGCAGCATTGTCCTCAGAACTTCAAACTTTGATGCATTGTTTAATTCCTATGCACTATTGGGATAAAGCAGGACTTTCGGAATTTGTAATTTCAATTTACTCAGGCACAGACGACGGAGAATCAGCTTATTTATGCTCTGATTCTCTAGGCTGGAACGATGCAAATTCAAGGTTATTGGATGTCTTAAATAATGAAACTGCTTCTTTTATGGATATATTAATATCAGGTGCGGATCACATACTACAAAGAAATTATCCGCGAGGACATTCTTGGGAGTACAATGACGGACCTTATGACCGCATGTCAGGTTATGATAAAAACGCATTACGTTTCGACATTACGATAACGCGTCCTAGCGCACATGAGCAAATTATTGCCAAAAAGACATTTAAAAATATGGCTGATAGTTTTTCCAAACAGTTTATTAATGAAGTTTTTGAGTTTTACAATAAGTTAAAATGAATAAGAAAGAGTGGTTAGAGAAAGTAGAGCGTCAAACAAAAATATGGCATTTACCTGCTATAACATTTGAGCAAAAAGAAGAGTTTGAGCTATGGCTAGACACACTAGAAAGAAACATCACGCTTTTGGTTTACGGTATTGCTCCGGCATCCGCTTGGGCTGATAAGGAAAATGCTAGGTTAATGGTGACATTGGCAGGTAACAATGCGCAGCATAATTTACCTAAAGGTATGTACTGTTTAGATTTGCCTCTAGGTATTGATAATAAATACAGAGATGCTTTTGCTTTAGCGGTAATACATTTTGGGGCTCCTCCGAATATACCGCAACTTTTACCAGAATTAATGAGTTTCGCGCTTACGAAACCTACAGCACACGAATGTCTGGAGGGTAAGATGTTTATTAAAAGTATAATAGAAGATAATAAAGATAAAGAAGATATCGTAGAGTGGGCTACTGTACTTTCCCAATAACAATACCAAACAAAACAAAACATCATGGCAAACCTGAATATCGCAGCAAATAATCCTCAAAAAGCATACGAACTGGCTAGTCGGCTGGTTGATAAAAAAGATATTCCTTTCTTCTTCCACGGAAGTCCGGGCATTGGTAAATCGGAGATTGTGGAGCAGATAGCTAAAGAAAAAGGTATGGCGTTGGAGATCCTGATGCTGACGCAAATCGATTCTCAAGATTTGCGCGGCATTCAGTATCCTAATCCTACTACCAGATTGATGGAGTACTTTCCGCCAGAATTTCTGCCAGGTCCTAATTCGCCTCCAACTATTCTATTCTTGGACGAGTTGACTGGCGCTGAGCCTCGCCTGCAGGTTTCTGCGTATCAGCTTCTCCTTTCCCGGCGTATCGGTAGTTACAGGCTACCCGATAATTGTTATGTCTGTGCGGCTGGTAACGGTCCTGCGGACGGCGCTATCGCTTATGAAATGGGTACGGCTTTGGCTTCTCGCTTGCTGCATATTTCTATCAAAGCAGAACCACGTTCTTGGTTGAATTGGGCCATGCAAAATAACATTCACCCCTCTGTGCTGACTTTAATTCAGCTCAAAGGAGATTTGTTGGAACAAACGGACGAGCAGCTGAGTAATAATAATCTTATTGGTCCGAACCCACGCAGTTGGGCTCGTGTTTCTAGTATCTTGCAATACGTGGGAGTGGATAATCGCGCTATTGCAGAACCTCTCGTCGAAGGTCTTGTAGGTCAAGCAGCAGCCGCAGACTTGTTCTTAACTGCAGAGGAAATGAAGGGACTTCCTTCTCCTGAGCTAATCTTGCAATTGTCGGAGGCTGAGTACCATAACATCATTCCAAAGACTATTCCAAGCATGTATGGTCTTACTTATTCTATGGTAGCTTATTCTTCTACCGTGGATCATATGCGTAAGGCTATTCGTTTCTTGAATATTCTTACAGACAAAGCTACAGATTTACCTGCAGGTGACTGTCAGTCGTTGGGTCTCGAGTTGTTGATGGAGAAGGCACTTAAGAGTGGGCTAGATTCGCAACTCATGGACACTCCCGAATTTATCGAGAGTTACCAAACGATCAAAAAAGTAGCGAATGTGTCATCTAACAAGAAAAAGAAATAATTATGGCCATATGCAAAGTTCTAAACAAAAGTCCGGATTATCAGGACTTAGACTTAATTAGAAAATATTGCATTACTAAAAGTCCTGGTTTTGCTGGCGTAGCTCTATTACCACAATATTATATTGTAGATAGTAATGATGCAAAGTTTGGCAAACAAATTGCTTTTACAGATGGGCTTGGTATTTACGTATGTAAAAAATTCTTCAAAGAATCGCCAAAAGCTCAAGCATTTATTCTTATTCATGAGGTCATGCATGTCGCGCTGAGGCATCCTCAGCGCGGTCTTGCGCTCAGGAAGAATAGACTAGCGGCTGGGTTACCTTGGTCTTCCGAAGTATTTAACTGGGCGGTAGATGCTATTGTTAATTTCGGACTTAAGAAGATAAATAGTTGGGTACAAGAACCTTCTATACCTTTGATAACATTTGAGAACTTACTCAAGCCGGAGGTATTGCAAGCAACCCCTGCGCATCGTTGGAGTGCGGAAAAGTTATTTACGTACCTCATGGACGAAGTCATCTCCCCGGCAATTGCTTCTGGAGCTAGTAAAGAGGTATCCGATTGGGGTAAAGATGATTTACCTAAAAACTATGATAAATTTTTGGATATTGAGCAACCGCTTGATTCCAATACGGTGCAAGAAGATACGACAGCAGAATCAAGAAATTGGGAAGGGCGACTAAAACGCGCTGCTGCGGGTGACCGTGCTGGTGGTATTATGCGGGAAATATTGTTTGATATTCCTGTAGCAACTACCCCATGGCGACACATACTTAGACGTTTTGTGTCTGAAGCGGTCATGCCTCAGACACAAGTTCGTCCGAGTAAACCGAGTAAGCATAATATAGCATACAGTGCTTTTTATGCTAACACCGCGAATAGTAACCTTGTTCCATTCTTCCCGGCTTATCAACCTAAACCGGGAATCAGGAAACTTGTGATTGTTGTCGACACTTCAGGTTCGATTGATGATGCTATGTGTGAGTATTTCGCATCAGAAATACAGTCAATCCGATCAAAGCTCGGTTGTGATTTGACTATTATTACATGCGATGCTGAAGTACATCAGACGATAAATGTTAGTGCTTATGATGACCTTAAAAAGGTTATTAAAGCCAACCAAGGTTTTAAAGGTAACGGAGGTACGGATTTTCGTCCAGGTGTCGCCGCTGCTGAGAAATGCAAAGGCGCTGCTGCTATCATATATCTAACGGATATGATGGGACCTTATCCTAGTAAGTGTTCATTACCTTTGCTATGGGCGTCTATTTTATCGGATTATACTAAACCGCCAGTTGGTCGAGTTTTAGTGCTTAAAGACAATTAGTATGGGAGATCCTCTGAAACACGCTATGTCTTCGGCTCGCCTCTTCGGGGGCGAGCCAGAAGATTACCTGCATGTCCATACAGTTATGGACAGCTCTAAGCTTTTTTTAGCTGACTGGCGACATCGTGCTCTATTGCATAATACTTTTGGTATTCATGTATTTGAGCAACTAATAGGTGCGTCATTTAAACGTAAATCTGATGGTGTTTCGGTTTGCACAAGAACCGTGATAAGCCAACACATTATGGAAGATTTGGGTGCTATACCTACAGCTGGTGAATTTTTGCGGGATATGCCGCTAAGACAATGGATGGCAGGCATTAGCGCAAAGCAAAAAGTAATTATGCAAAATCTTACCATAGAAGGTAATGGTGCGCAGGAAGCATATATCAAAACAGAAATTAAATGGGTTTTACCTAAAACTCGACCTGAGTGTTCTGGAACATACTTGGTCAGTCACAAAGATGGTTCTGTCTTTTTTTCTAGCTATTACAGCAGTACACAAAGATGGACCAATATTAAGGAAGAAGATTTAGCTTATTGGGCAGATAGTCCAATAAGTCCGGTATGTAATGAATAATTTGTTATGCCTGAAAAAATTGAAAAAATAAATAATTATTTAGATGGTGTCGCGGAGTTTATGGTCAAGTATGTCCCTGACTATACCGGATTACCTCAAGATTCTTTACATGCACTTGAGCATGTTTGGTTAGCTATAGGTAACAATAGAAAAGAATTTGAAAAAATTCTTTCTTTACTTAAAAATAGTCGAAAAAAAAGAGTTGCCAATAAATAGCATTGATATACGATTCGCGACTTTATGGAATTTGAATCAGATCCAAAATGTCGTTTGTACGTGGGTAACTTAAGCTTTAACATTACTGAGGAAGATGTAAAAAACATGTTCGGTACAGTAGGTAAAGTGATTGATGTCTACTTGCCCAGAATTTATAAAACAAATAAGCATAAAGGCTATGGTTTTATTGAAATGGCTACGGCTGATGATGCGTTGAAAGCCATCGCGGCGTTTCATGATCAGCCTGATTTATATGACAGAAAGATGGTGGTACGCTTTGCGGACTTGCGTCGGTCAAAAGAGGAACAAATGGAAAGGCGTAAAACCTTACGTAAAAATAAATTTAAAAGATATGAGCAAGAACAATTCGAGCGTTGATAACCATATTAAAGCTTCTAGAAAAATAGTAGTAGGATCCAAAGAAGCGCAGCCTTGGAAAGTAACACTACTAGTGCAGCCTAGTCTGTTAGCTCCAGAATTGGTACCTGTAGTTTACTATGTCAGAGGTAAGCCTGACGAAGTAGGTAATATTGCGTACCTAATGTGGAAGCGTTGGGAGAAAGACGATTTAGGATTGAGCGACCAGCAATACCCGGACGTAGAAGAAGCTGGGCAAATTGAATGCATTGATGAGCAAGATTTTATGCTAGCTTATCGTGATGTGCTTAAATACAAGCTACCTCACGCACTTGCGGGTAATCCTATCAAACCTACCGTTTTTACTTGTTTCAAAAGAACTAATTTATTATGAGTGACACTAAGCCAGAGATCGCGCTTGAGAGCATGTCGGGAAGAATTCTTTCTTCTCTATTTCACCATAACAATTTTCCTGCGTACGATTTTCAGATAGCAAATCGGCTTAATGCCTCTGCTATTCCTGAAAAAGAATTTAGCGAGCTACTAGATGCTGGTTTAATTGAAAAAACTTCTTCATATAAGCTCACTTCTAAAGGCTTGCTAACTATACAGGAATTAAGTAACTTAGGTTAACCATGAACATTAACGACATAGCTGAAGATATTGTAACTGTTGTCCAAACAGGAATTGCAGACAAAGTTACTCCTACAAAAATTCAGCGTAATGTTGTTAATCTATTGAATAAGCTAATAAGAACTTTATCAGAAGCAGAAGTCGATGAGGACTATTTAGTAGTAGTCACCATGGATTCTGGAGTTCCTAAATCCGTAATGTCTAATAACCCAGCGCTCAATGGCGCTGTTTTTGTTTGTACAGATAATATTTCTGTAGCAGATGATGAAGACACTGCCGTTATTGTATATGACGATAATATTGTAGTGAGCGCAGGCGAAATCGTTATTTGTGACGATACAGCTTTGTACTTAAAAGCAGCGAGAAAGTTTATTAGAATGCAATATTAAATTATTTAACAAAAAATATGGAAATTGAGACGCCGGATGTGCTAGAGGATGAAGAAGAATCAGCGGTAAATGTAAATGATGAGATTGTAATTCCTGATACACATCAGGGCACTGTAGACAATCCATTTTTGTATAATGCGAGTAGTATGCAGCTTGAGCAGTTCTTACTCACTAATGTTTTTGTAGCAGGTAAAAACGCAAGTATTCAACAACAAAAGCTGAATCAGTTTATTGCCTGTGTAAAACGAGATATCGGCGCATATGCTGTAGAAACCATAGGAGTTCTGAGCGCCATCAATGCCGCAATTCCAACTGATTCTTTAAAAGATAAAGTTACTGAATGGCTAAAAGAAATAAAGGCAGGTCAGTATAGTAGAATCAGTCAATGTGTTTATCAAATATGTACTAAAATTAAGCAAGGAAAACTTAACCTACAAACATGTAGTCGTTCTACGCTTGTAAGTATAAAAGGTATTGGGCTTAAAACGGCTTCTATGTTTCTAATGTACACTCGCTCAGGGTGGCCAGGTGCTTGCTTGGATACGCATATTCTTAAATACCTAAAAGAAAAAGGCGTTGATAATGTGCCCACACAAACGCCCACAATAGACAGTGAATATTTTCGCCTAGAAAGAATATTCATAGACATGGCAAGTAAGGAACTAAAAACAGTAGCAAATTTCGATTATGAAATATGGAGTAGCTACAGGCAGAAAGTCGCAACTGTTTAATTAAGCATGCGTAATAAAATAGCTATTTATAAAGAAGATGTACCGCACAAAGGATTTATGCTGTACATAAAGGATTGGCTAAGCAGTAGAAACATAACGCCTGTGTGTTTACTGGTTGCTAAATCTAACTTAGTAATAGCTGTTTTAGATACGGGAATAAATAAAACTCTAATTTGTTTTTATGTGCAAAAACTTTGCGCGTTCGGCACTGGTGGAGTCTTAGTATACTACGATGTAGAAGCTATGAGTGATCATTTAAAGAAACTTGTAGAAAACACATTTACTAATTGGGTTGCTCAAACTTATTTATGTTAAAATTATAATGGAACAAACTTCTGAGCCTTTGTTGAAATTCAACCTTGGCGGAAATGCAAAACTATCCAAAGAGATAGTTACGTTTTCTTTACCTTCTGGTTATTCGTGTCCTGGAGCAAGTGAATGCTTGGCAAAAGCAGACCGCGAAACAGGAAAAATTATTGACGGCAAAAATCAAAAATTCCGATGCTTTTCGGCAGTAAGCGAAGTACGCCCTGCGGTTCGAGCACAGCGATGGCATAATTTTGTGCTACTAAGGAAAGCTAAAACAAGAAAAGCGATTCATGATCTAATTGTAGCTTCCTTTCCCCGAGGAGCTAAGATCGTGCGTATTCATGTTGGTGGTGATTTCTTTAGTCAGGAATATTTTTCTGCCTGGGCTGATGTAGCCAAAAGATTTTATAACTGTGTGTTTTATGCTTATACTAAAAGTATTCATTTTGTAAAAGCGCATAAAGAACCTTTGCCTGATAACTTTAGAATTACACTAAGTAAAGGCGGTAAATTTGATCATCTAATTGATGAATTAGATGATACGGAGGAAGACGATGGCGTGCAGTACGGCATTGCAGAAGTATTAGGTCATCCTGAAGAAGCCGAAGTAAAAGGATTGGAAGTTGACCATGATGATTCCCATGCTATAGCTGGTAAAAAACATTTTGCTCTTCTCCTCCATAGTATGCAGCCTGCAGGTTCTGAAGCTGCGGAAAAAGTCAAAAGGATGAAAAAGGAAGGTGTTAAATTTTCTTACCCTAGTTAATAATTATGGCCAGACCTAAAAAAAGTAAATTACCAGAAACAGAAGTTGAGGTTAGTACTCCAAAAGTAGATATTAATTTTATATCTTCTGCGAGTACCGAACCTACTATTGTTGAAGAAATTAATGTAGAGCCTACAACGACAGACATGCAGCCACCACCTGTTGCTACGTCAGCAGGTGTGCAAGAACCAGAGATAACGCCTGAGTTCGATGCACGTGAAATGAGTAGGTATTTTTGTGTTATAAATAATAGTGAGGCAGCTAGTCGTATCTCACCACAAATTACGCACCAGCGTGAATTACAATTGTGGGGAGTGCATCAGTATGACAATGCAAGTAAGAATAGCTTCGCAAGAAGCTTCTACTTCAAAGAATTACGAAATGCACAGCACGCATTAGCTGCAGCACAAAAATTAGTCTAACTTACACAAGTTAGGTTAGTAGACTTGAGCGGTCCTGTTTACCCCACAGGACCGCTCATTTTTTATAACGGGGTTGTCGACGACAAACAGAAAGTAAAAACATGAAAAAGAACAACATGAAAAGCAACATGAATACCATGGCAGCAGCCATGTCAAAAGTAGCGACCTCTCTCAAAGAAGTCGCATTCACGGAATGTCTCCCTCTGGGTAGAACATTCTCTACACCAGAGATGGCAAAGTTCGGAGAGATTTTCAACGTATCTGAGGCGCTGGTGGCCTGGGACACGAACACAGGACACATCGTTAAGTTCATCGCAACATACATCCCCGGCAAAGAGGTGGGTGGGGTTGGTAAGTTTCATGGTATCATGCCGGATGGTCGTCCAGCTTGGCCGCAAAAAGTCGAGCCGCAACTCTTCCGTTCTCCCGATGGAGAACATGAGTTTAAGGAACGCCCTATGCTTCGCCCTGCTTTTTTGGATTGGAACAAACTCCCAGCAAAAGCTGGGGTTGAATTCCGCCTACTTAGGGTCTACCGGGATGACGTGGCGTTGGCTCAGAAGTCTGAGATTCTTGACTTCCAGATCCCACCGCCGCCGTTCCCAAAAGCTTCGGATATCCGGGGCAAGAAGGAACGGTCGAAAGTGATTCGCCGCTCCCTCACCGTGGAGGACTGTTGGGAAGGTTGTCCTCCTATGGCTCTCTGGGATAACCAGTACCATAGGGAGATATTGAAAGGATTCTCCAAGTTCTCCGGAGTGCCGTTCTTCAATGTCTTGGCACTCGATGCAGCCCTCGCGGCTGACGGTAGCTCTCCTGAGGAAATTTCTGCATTGCTTGCAGATGAATCAGAGGAGACACTAGCTGCGGAAGAGGATCAAAACATCCTCAGCATGGAGGAGACGCTAGCTGCGGAAGAGGATCAAAACATCCTCAGCATGGAGGAGACGATCTCGAAGAAAAAATCAGATCATCTGGTCATCTCCCCAGCGAGTTTGGTTACAAACGAATAACCAGTAAAGATAAAAAAGAAAGGAAGGGACTTCGGTTCCTTCCTTTTTTTTAGCTATCATATGCTTGAAATTACAGTATAATAGGAGATATATTTACACCTGTATGTTCACTGTAGAAAAACTTTCTTTTAATAAGTCTGCGTCAGCCTCTGAAACTTCTATTAATTTAGAATCTAGGCGGGAATGCGAAAACATCATGAAACGTATTTATGATGAAGATCCTTCATACTGGCCTTACGGATTAGATTTATCTTCACACGATGGTGGCGTTTATATGATCCGGGAAGCCTCGACCAGAAAGCCTATAGGTTTTACAGGCTGGCAAGAAAGAATGGAAGGCAGTACAAAAGTAGGTTACTATTCGATAGGTATACTCCCGGAGTATAGAAATAACGGTTATGCGAAACAAGCCGTAGCTAAATTAATTTCAGTGAAATCCGCAAACGTAGATTGCGTTAAAGCCCTTATTATGAAACACAATAAACCTTCCTTAGCTTTGGCTGAGTCTTTACATGTACCTGTGGAAAAGGTAGCTATGCTTAAAGCTATAGGACCTATTCTTAAAACAATAACACCGGCTGTATTTATGGATGTTGTACAGCAGGGGTTACATAAGTCGCTGGACGGAGAAAACGGAGGCATGTCTGCTGGTGATTATTTATCATCTATTGCAGATAGAGATCAGTGGGATCTAATCAGAGGTGCAAATTTTATAGCTAATTTAGGTTTTGGTGCCGCTGCTACCAGAGGTAAAGAATATTTAAAAGATATTGCTAATATACCACAAAAAGATCTTACTATAACTGCATTAGCAGCCATACCTAAATTTCTAAAGTTGTATGCAAACAAAGGTAGTGAATCTGCGACACCTGCGGCTATCCCGTCAGCCTCTTCCTCTGGCGGTTTTTCCCCAGAGCAAAAATTAGCTTTAGGTCTTTCTGCGCTAGTAGCAGGAGGTCTGGGTTATAAAGGTGTTCGTGCTCTTTCTGATTTAGCTAAAGCACAGCAGCAGAAGGCTAAGGGTAAAGTGACTGTCACTCTACCTACGAAGAGTCCTACAGATCAGGAGACATTCCTCGAGCTGCCTATGGCTGAAGATAACCTTTCTACGGCCCAGATTGAAAAACTGCAAAGAGATGTTCGTAGGCGTTTGCGTAAAGAGACATTAGAGCGTACAGAGAAGAGACCAGAAAAAGGTAAAGATATTTTGGAGCCTAAGGAAGCTTGCGCTAAAAATGTTTCTTTGCAAAAAATTAAAACTTTATTAGATTCCCTTCATGGCTAAATCCATATTCAAATTCTTAGAGTCTGTAAAAGAATCTAGCTTTTATGGTGGCGCGGCTATTAGACCTGTTCAGCCATTTCCAAATTCTATTGCTGCTAAGCAAATAGAGCAACAGGAAGCGGCGGAGGAAGCGACCAATAGTCCGGATAATCAGTTGATGCAAACGCAGAAAGCGCAGCAGGATGCGGTAAACCAATTACAGCAAGCCCAGCAGCAAATTCAGCAGCTGCAAGGCGAGCTGCAGAATGTTCAAATGTCTGCGCAGCAACAGGCGCAGCAAGCGCAGATGATGGCGGAACAGGAAGCGCAAAAGGCAAAGCTGGATGCTCAATATGAGTTACAGGCGGAAAAGATTAAAAATCAGAAGGCACTACTTTCCATGCAGGAAAAGTACATGAAAGGTATGCAGAAACAGCCCAAAGACCAGGGTGGTATTTTAGCTAATCAACTCAAACGCGTAGTCTCCCGGGTTAGTAAGTTAGCGGCTGAGAAAAAAGCTGCTGTAAATAGAATACCTTCTAAACAAGAATGGCAAGCAATGACTCCGGAACAGCGCCAGCAAGTTTCAGGAGGTGATGTCCCCTTGCTTTCTAACATTCCTGATTTTGCCTCTAATTTAGGGCGTGAAGTAAAAGATTATTGGAAAGATCCAAGAAGTTATATTGGCGAATCGGGAGCATCTAAGTATATCAATCCTGAAACCGGTGAGTCTACTTTTTTTAATACATCAAGTGCGTTAGGCGGGGGTAAGCCACTTAGTGAAAATTTAAGCGGCGGTAATTATTTAGGCGCGGCGGGTAACTTACTAGGTGCTGTTCCAGATGTGTTTTCGAACATGGCACTAACTGGAGGCGTTTTAACAGGTTCAGGTATTAGCAATTTAGCCAGAGGCAATGTGTCCACTGGATTAACAGATACTCTTACAGGAGGACTTACAACAGCAACTGCTGTGAGTCCTATTTCTGCAGGTCGTAACTTATTGACGCGTGCTGCGGCTAAAGCGCCATCTTATACTATGAGTATAGGAGGCAAATTACCTGTGTTGCGAAATTTTACAACAGCACCAACAAAAATAAGAAAGGCGATAAATGCAATACCTGATGCTACGGGTAAGGCTGTGAATACTACCATTTTGGGTAGTGATTATTTCAAACGATTACTACCAACTAAATCTGGCGCAGAAGATCCTTCTATTTTTGATAAAATAAAAAATTTTGCTAGTAATATAGGTGACTTAGGACAAGCCGCAGGGCAATATTTTGGGATACTCCCCGCAGCTCCGGCTTCTCCTCCGCCTACTAATGCGATTACAATACCTATAGCTCCTCCTGGTAAGCCTGCACCTCCACCAGCACCTCCACCAGCACCTCCACCGCCTGCGCCTCCAACTCCTCCTGCGGTAACGCCTGAGAGTGATAATATTATATCAAAAGCTTTAGCGGAGTGGGCTATGACGTCGATGACCCCTGCTTTAGAAAAAGCAGCACCTTACTCTCCTATGCACAGAACGAATATTGAATATTTACAAAATAATAATATTTCCAACCGTGCTTGGGCGTATCCGATGTTAGGTAACGAAAAAAGACCCAATTTTGGTTTTTTTGGTAATTTAATCGGTGATGTCGTCGGTAATCTTTATCCTGCGTTCCGTGTAGGAAGGATGCCTGAATCTGGAGTTGTAGGTAAGAGTTTAAGCTACGAACCTAAGTACAAATTAAACACTTCTGTACAATAATGCAAAACGCTAAAAATGTATATGCGCTGAGAGATAATAAGATTCAAGAAATACCTGATGATGAGGTAGATGTTGAATTAATTTCTCCTAACAATTTTTTCAGTACTCATATTAATTTGATACCTATGCACTCAGCAGTGCAGGGGCCTCGTTTGTTTTATGGCGCTAGATTTTACAATCAAGCTCTCCCACTCAAGAACCCGGATGCGCCATTGGTACAGAACTTAGATGCGACCGATGACGCTGGGCAATCCTTCGATGAAAAATTAGGTAGAATAGCAGGATCGGTAGTTGCAGATGATGACGGAGAAATTGTTGATTTAACTCCAGATTTTGTAAAGCTGCGTAAACCTGATGGGTCC
>JACCDP011367138.1_pt1 | contig 13868 bp, 32 predicted proteins | sample 7445841 | NCBI WGS metagenome assembly JACCDP01 (sample SAMN15323441, study PRJNA562643) | freshwater metagenome | isolation source: river surface water | place: USA:Blue River Watershed | collected 2017-08-17
GATTTTGCGATGTCCAATACTCTCATGACATAGCTTCTATACTCGTCCCATTCGGGATTTTTCTCCTGATCGTTAAAGTATTTGTCAGTAGCTACAACCCATTGTGATTCCGGTTCTACACCAACTATACCAAAGAAATTACTCATCTTATCCATAACAAACTTCTTGAGTTTCTTTGTCACCTTCATATGCTTAGTACCAGAATGTCGGCGCATAGCATACGCCATTTCACCGACAAACGCCTTGTAGAACCATTCCTCAATCTCTCTGTCATTTTTTATGAGTTCAAGATTAGTAGCACACTCTTCAAGCTTCGTTCGAAGTTGAGCGTTTTCCTCTTCAAGCTGCTTGATGTAATCAGAGTTCATATGGTTTCACACTCCCGCCCTTAGCATAATCGTTAAGCATGTCAATATCGTAAATAGAACCCTGTTTATGAAGTCTGTCTTTTACGGACTTGAATAGGCTCAATCTTACATTGGGGCTTATCTGATATTTCTCATATACTTTCAGTTTTTCTTCTTGAGAAGCAGGAACAACGGCGAGTGTTGCTATAAACACCATTTCGTATGTGTCGTTATTTTTGCTACTCTTGTAGCCAACCATTTGAGCGTCGGATCCTACAATCACCAACCGACTACGCTTCATCTCATTTCGTGTCTGAGCGAAAGCTGCTGAAAGCTTATCCATATCATCGGCTTGAGCTTCCAGCTTTAGCTGGAGCATCTGATTAGCTTCTTCAAGCTGCTTGATGTAATCCTTCTGTCTCATCGGATAGCCCTTATAGCCAGCGCCTTAGCGACATCCAGAGCGGTTCCGCGGGAATATAAATTCCCATTTGGATATCCCATGTAAGTCGGCTTGTTCTTAGCCCCCTCCAAGCGACAGAAACGATAACCGCTGAACTTCTTGGACTCTTCACGACGAAGGTAGTAGACGCTCCACTTCTCGTCCTTCAACACAACATAGGCTACACAGACACCCAATACCTTCAAGTCGGAGCGAATGACTGGCTTGCTCTTACTGTTATCAACATGTCTGTCAACCCAATATCCGCTACGCATATTTTCTTCAAGAGAGCGTGTCAACGCCTCATTGGTTTCCTCAAGGGTTTTGATATACTCGACTTGTCCACTCTTGAGCGTTTCAATGGTTTCCTCAAGCTGCTTGACATAATCGTTGGTGATTGTATTATCCGCCATATAGTTTTAGCTCGTTGAAGATAAGTGACTTGGTATGAACTACAGGCTTGAATATAACCGCTATTTCCATGTTGTCAACGCTACTCTCGGTTATAACAACCTTATCCTCCTTCCAGTTCTTTATAGCTTCCCACTGATCATGGTTTTCTGCTTGACATACAACCTTGTAGAATATACCACCAACCCAATCTTTGACAATCTGTTCATCTTTCCACTTGAGATATGCAGCCAATACCCCATGCCCAACGCCAATACAGGCAAGGGCTGGACTTATCCCGTGTCGAAGCACGATGTATTGCTTTATCTTAGTATTCATCGCGTTCTTTTTGGAGTTCTATTTCGGCTAACCGTAACTTCTCAACGGCTTCGAATATACCAGCGAGCGATCTTACCTGTTTATGAAAGTTCATAAACCTTACATTGTTTTCGAATCCGTCAATCTTCTTACTCAGTATGACTTTTACCAACGGCAGATTATCAGTCCTCCTAACAACAACAGTCACACCCTGGAATATAGATTTATCATTCCGCGGATAATCAAAGCTTTCAATATCTTGACTTTCGGCTGACAGTCTAAAGAGATGTATACGCGTTGATATTGACATCTTATCAATACTCTTATATTCCTTCGCATCAAATACCATTTTAGCACAGGAGACAAACGATATGATAGACGCTCTCCATCTGTCATATTGATGTCTTATCTGAAACTTATTTGCATTGTTTATGGATACCATACCATCGCGAATGATTTCGTCATACACATATTCCATAACACTAGCTATAGTTTTATCTTTAGATATATTGATGTTGAGGCTATCAAACGCTCCAATGTCCTCGGACTTATAGTTGTTTATTCTTATTCTATGTCCAGATACGGCTCCCCAGGTGCTTGTAACCCGAAGCAAACGAAGCATCTCAAGCCATTCACAACGAGACTCAAACTGTTCCAGCTTGTTTCTCAGTGTCCAGTTATCTTCTTCAAGCTGCTTGATGTAGTCACTTGACATGTTTCTTCTTTCGCCCATAACGGGCTACTTCCTTAGCGGTTGGCTTCTTGATAGGGTGGAGGATTTTATCAACCTCTTCCTTGATACTATCTTCTATTCCAGAAATGTCAATAGCTCCAAGATTACCAATATTCTTTAGATCGTCAACTGATTCTTGCGTCCATTTAGTCTTGAGTTTTCTTGTCTTCGTAAACACTTTTTGTACGCTTATATTCAGATTTACCGGATTGACTGACGGTACAACTACCCACTTATGACCACCCCTTCCATCACTCTCATACGATTCTTCATAAACCTCCGGTGAAGGTTCTCCCCACGATCCGTCATTCTTTTCAATAAAACGCATCGTGGTTACGATACGAAGCTCCCCTTCATATACCCCATTTTTGTCCTGAAATGAGAGGTTGTCAAACGATCTTGATCGACCATCCATGTAGATATACACGGGTTTGTCGAGGAAGTCATCATGCTTCTTCTCAGACGCTTCCAGCTTCTCTTGAAGCTGCTTGTTAGACTCTTCAAGCTGCTTGATGTAGTCTTCTTGATTCATTACTTCATCCTTATAGCGGGAACGATATGTGGGTACCTTCCCCTCCCCCTGTGGTAATATACTTGCGGATTTCCCCTTTCAATGATGTAACTTCTTTTTATAACATTGTATCGCCGGTGTGTAATATCTGCGAAGGTTGCAGACAGTGACGCCGTTCTATACCAATGTAATACCAATACAGACATATCCATCATCTTGTCATCAAGCCAAAGCTCTCTGCAATTTGTATCTGTATTAGGAAGCCCCACATATCTTCTCATTTGTTGTATAAAGTGATTACAGAAATTAGCATCTTCTTGTCTATTGTCGTTATGTGTATCCAGAGTCCAGTACATATAATCTGGATATACAGAATTCTCGGGATATGGTTTATTCTTATAAGCTGCGTAATCCTTTGCGCTCTTGATGTCTTTATAACCGTTCAATGTCCATATACGATCCGGACGATTCATCAAGTTTTCTTGACGATCAAAGCTCTCTTCCAACTTGACAGTGGTTTCCTCAAGCTTCTGTTGAAGAAGTTGATTAGACGCTTCAAGCTGCTTGATGTAGTCTTCTTGGTTCATTGTATACTGTCCTTTACTTGCAGATGCGCCTCATCAACTCCGTACCAATCAACGGACTCTTTATATAAGGACTCAACGATTTCCTTGACACCATCGAAGTCATGTCCATTCAGCCTACCAATTCTATTGTCGTAGAAGTAACCAAACTCCCACCAACCATCCGCCCCGGCGGTTTTTCTAACCCATATAAAGTCAAAGACACCTTCACATCCGTATGTATGAACTTTGGCTTTCCTCTTGTGTTCTTTTTTTATAAAGATTGAGTCTTCTCTCCACTTTGGAATAAGCTTCCCAGCTTTGTTCTTTTTAGTGATTTCAAGCTCATTACTGGTTTCCTCAAGCTTGTTGTTGAGTGTTTCAATCGTCTGTTCAAGCTGCTTGATGTAGTCTTCTTGGTTCATATGGTATCGACTCCGAATACAATTCGGTTGACATACTTCTTACAATCATCCATATTTTTCTGCCACTCATACTCTTTTCCAAAGATATAAGGAACACATCTTCCATCGGATGTAGTTTTTATGATACACATGACTTCTTTAGCGACGGTAGCCTTAGCCCACCGTGAACGCTGCTTCGGTGTCCCTCTCTTATATCCATCAGCCTTCTTATTATACATTCCACTTACGGGGTTTCCCTGTAATTGAAGAACCACACATTTACCTTGTTGTGGGACTATTTCTTCACACCACATCGGTTTGAAGTATGAAACTTCTTCAAGCTTCTTATGAAGTGATTCGATAGTATCTTCAAGCTGCTGAGTGTAGTCAGTCATCGAATTGTCCCTTCGCATATATGTTCATGAATTTGTCAAATTCTTCCGGACTAATTCCGACGATTTTAGCTATTTCTTTATGGGACATGTTATCAAGATTATCATTGAATATCTTATATTTGGTTGCTACTCCTTCAACACCATCCCTCTTCAACTCTTCTTCTGCAAGCTCACTGATTCTTTTCCGTAGAGCATTTCTGTCATTATAAACACTCTTCATACCATCAAGCTGACTAATAGCATCATCAAGCTTCTTCTTGAGACTTTCATTATCCTCTTCAAGCTGTTTGATGTAATCACTTTGATTTTGCATTTGTAAAATTCCTAAACATCTCTTCAAATTTCTTTATGATATCATTGTTCTTTTCACTGGACTTGACTGTATCAGCTTTCTGCAACTCTTGAATTCTCTTCCTAAGAGCTTCTTCGCTATTGTTGAGGTTTTCATATGATGATACAGCTTCTTCCAGCTTTTTACGAAGCTGCTCGTTTTCCTCTTCAAGCTGCTTGATGTAGTCTTCTTGGCTCATACCATATTCTAACAAACACATATAAAAAGCAACACCCGCTACTTTCATAGCGGGTGTTTCAGTCTCCTAAAGAACTTATCTTGTGTCAGGCTTCTTCTTCGGTCTGCTTAGGTGCTGTCGGTGATGGAGCCAATCCGGTTCCACCATCCTTATAATACTTGTTGACGAGGGCTGCAAAGTCCTTTGGATTGACATCCAACGCCTTGAGCAATTCAACCACAACGAAATACTCTGGCTGCTCTGAGATAGTTTCCTTGAACAGCTTCATGAAGTCGGAAGACTTATCATGATCGAAAGTCTTCTTTTTCTTAGTCTCTTCATTGACATAATACTCTTTAAGTGTTCTGTCACAGTATCCATTATCATATATGTCAAGAACAATCTTGGCTATTTGCTTTGGCTTCATCTGCTTGTCTTCGTTTTCGTCGGTACCGCGTTTTGGCATACTCTTAAACCTCCTGTGGTTTGGTTGTAAGAGTTATTATACGCCTTTCCAAATTACTTCAATACCCATGTGTCCCGTAGAACGGAACATCAGCAATATATCCACCAGTTTCCTCAATCTCTTCACTAAACTTCTGGTTTGTATATTCTATGAAGTCTCTTCCGAGTTTACCCGGATGTAACCACTGGACACCGATAGCTTTAGCAAACTCTTCATCACCATTTTCATATGAGTCACCAATCATAAACGAATTAGCTAAGTCAGGCTTTCCCCATTGCGAGAATGCTACTTGTCCCATGGCTGGACTTGGTTTTGGTGCGTTGCCCTTGCCTTTCTCTTCGGTGCCAAACATAGCTGTCTTAGTCACTCTTCCGTTCATATATAAAAATACCGTAGCGTCGGATGCAAAGAGAACTGGAAAGTTGACACCAAGCTGGCTCAGTGTTTCCTTTATGACGTTACCACATGCGGCAGCAGCATCTTCTAATGTGGCTCTGTTTCTTTCCGGCTCAGGTACGAACTCCTTGCGGCGTAACGAACCTTTCTGATTGGTTGCGCCTATGACTGTCCAGCCGTTGTCCATCCACTTCTGAATAGCTTTACCAACCCCCGGAAACGCTCTGACTTGAGACACTTCAACTGGAGGACCGCCTTCGTTGCCATACATAACTGACTCTCTAACAGTATCGTCAAAGTCCAAAAAAAGATACTTCTTACCTTCGGACTCCATGAAGGTTGCCTTGAAGGCGTTCATCGTTTCAGACTCTAAAAATACTTTTCCCCAATTGTTCATATTACTTCTCCGGTGATAGACTGTCGATGAGGGCTGCCTTGTGTTCCTGCCAAGCTCTCTCAGCTATTTCTTCCATAGCCTTGAAGTCTTGACAATCCAACGGAAAGTTTGCGGCTGGCTGGATGTAGTGATTACGGAATCCAATAAGAGTATGAGCCTGATATTCATCAGTTCCAGAAGCAGCGTGCATAGAAACATCAATAGCCTTTGCAGCCCAATCTACAAGTCCCTTCATCTTGCGTGGCTTATCATATCCATAAAGAACATCGCATGTTATATTGACATTGTAAAGATTCTCTAAGGTAGCTCCAGCGCGCAAAGCTTCTGATATGACACACATGGTAGGATTATTGCAAGCCATTCCACCGTCAATGTAATACTTATCGCCAATAGGATATGGCTCAAAGTATGTCGGGGCTGCGGACGAAGCCAAGCATACATCGTAAGCTTTTATATCGTCTTTCCACGACTTCCAGAATTTTGGTTTTATTTCACCTTCACCAATACTGACAGCATAAGCCATATATTTTGTCTTGGCGTCTTTTATATTGTAGTCAAGATATTCACGACATATTTTTTCAAGAGCATCCCGCTTATACTTCGGGTGTATGAGAGACATCAAAAAGCCTCTCTTGTTAGCAAATATCTTTGGTATAAATTGTCTGTATAACTCCAAGGTTTCCTTAGCTGAATAACCTTTCGACAACAACCCGCCGATTATAGATCCAGTTGAAACTCCACCTATAATATCGAATAACTGGTGTGTCTTATACTTGTTATCATAAGCCTCTTCTAATTTAGCAAGTATATACAACGACATGTAACCTTTTGTTCCACCACCATTGAGCGAAAGAGTTTTCATATCAGCGTCTCCTTCGCTTATTTATAATTTACTTCAGTCTCGTAAATTCTCGCTTTATACTATTAGTGTTTATGTATTCATACAATTTCTTTTTATAGATGTTATCGCCTCTATTTCGCATGTAAACATCTATTCTTTTTTTATCTGCTTCGTCAATATATCTAAAGTTTTTATAAAAGTCACTCCATATATTCAGACACTTGATAAAATACTTTTTCTTCTTATTCAATATGAAAGCTACTCTCTGAAAGCGAAGCCCACAATACCAGTAGTCAATATACCATTTGTGTAGAAGTGGCGAATCCAAATGCTTTTGTAACATATCATATCTGTAGGCGTACCCCTTACCATTGCCTTCACACCTAACTCTCAAAATCATTTGTTCTGCTATTTCGGCAAAGGCATCGTCTTCACACACATATAAACCTGTGGTGTTGGTGATGAAGTCATGAATGCCCTCTGTAACACATTCATTCACTGACATTTGAACTTGAACTTCCTGCTCTTCCAGGCTTTTATATGCGTCTTTGAGTTGACTATCAATCTCTTCAACTCTCTGTCGTAGAATGTAGTTTTCTTCTTCTATCGTCTTCACATAGCTCTTGTTCATTTTGACGCAAGCTCCTTTTGTATATACTCTTTTTCCTTCTTTATCTTTTTTAGGAGTTGAAGGCAACCCTGTCCACGCTCAAAGTATCCGTTATGTATAGCATTGACATCCTTGATGAGAGAGTCAAATACACCATCAAGGTGTGGAGCTATGTTGAATAGTATACTCCTAAGCTGCTCTAACTCAGCATGTAATCTTTCATTCTCTTCTTCGAGCGTTTTCTCGTAGTCTGAACTCATAACCGCATTATATCAAACGCCCAAAATAATGGAATCGTTACTTACAGAGTTTACGCCATTCGTAGGACGGATCTTGAAACTGATGATCTTCTTTACCCTGCTTCGTCTCAGCCATATAGAATATCATTCCATTTGACTTTAGGTTTGCTGATACTCGTATCGTGTCCTTATACTTACGGACAATATACTTATACTTTCCATTGAAGTTATTTTTGAGCGAGCTTTCAACATCCTGCTCGGAAACGCCAATGCGAATGAGTGGAGCTATATGCTTGCAAAAGTATTGCCAAACTTCATTACGAGATTCTTCTATTAGTTTCATAATTTCCTCCGTAGTATTTATGGAGGATATGATACCACATACCAATATTTTTCAATGCTCTTTTTCGAAGCTGCTCTTTATTCTCATCAGCTTCAAACGGAACACGGAATACAATTCTTTTTGTTCAAGTGAAGCTTTTTTAGCGGCTTCGGTAATAAGAGACTCCAGTGATGATATGATAACCAACAATATTTCTTTATACTTTACTTCACCTGTTTCTTCGTGGAGAGTTACACAGGTTTCAGCAAGCTCTGGTATACAGTCTAACCACGCATCGACATTATCAGAATCCTCGACTTCGTTGATAATCTCAACAAGTCTTTCGTCCTTCAGGCGTCTTTCGTATTCTTCCATCTATACCTCCGGATGTAGCTTCTCCCCACTTATTTAGATATTCGTCGTTATCAATAAGTAACGGAAGTATCATTTCGTCCAATTCTCGAATTTGATTAGGCTGTAATCCAGTCACATTGCTCAATCGAACGCCAAACTTTTCACCATAGAAAGACATATCGAAAGATGCTCCATATGCAAATTCTTCTCTATCTTTTATTTGATTGAAGAGACATATGGTTAGCCGAAAGTTTATAACGGGTGCAATTCCACCTTTACGCTTTATTGTTCTATGAATCTTCGGAAGCTCTTTTCCATAAAATGACTCTATAGAATTTTCAAATACATATCTCATCATATTACGGGCGTCATCAAGAGTATGTAAGACATACTCGGAGTAACAATGCTCCAACGGAATGTTTTTTATAAACTCGGTTGGAACATTTCTTTGGCTTGCGGTGAACCTGACACACCACCTACGATACTTCTGTGAAAGTCTACGCTTCTCCAAGAAGTCATTCCAGTCCCTCTCTTTGTCAAGGGCAGCTTTGAGCGATTCTATGTGAGCTTCAAGCTCCTTGGTGTAGTCTGTCATTAGAACTTTACTTTCTTATCGGCGGATTTTTCTATGATTTTTGCCCAATCATCAAGTTGCTTACGAACGCTACTGTCTAAGGAAGGTTCCTTCAAGCCCCTCCACTCATTAGCTTTGAGCTTCTTTTCAAGCATGTCGGCTCTTGCGGTTTCCTTTTCCAACTGCTCACGGAGCTTCTGATTAGCTTCTTCAAGCTGCTTTTCATACTCGCTACTCATAAACCCCTCACACGGTTTGGCTTTGTGTGTGCATATGCTTTTATATCTTCTATAATCTGTCTGTCCATGTCTTTGTTTATTTCTTCTACGATATTCATCTCTATTGTATCCATAACATATTGAGAATCAAATATCTTCTTCTCCATATACTCTCGACGCTGAACGGCAATATCAAGCTTACTCCTAAGCTCGTCGTTTTCCTTTTCAAGTTCTTGTATTTTACTCATACCTTCTCCAACTTTTTAGTATGACACCCCATGGCGAATCTGGCATACTCTCCGTAGTTTTTGTATCTGGTTGGTATTTGCGAGTCACTATCCACATTCCAATAGTTTACAAGGCTTCCTCCCCAGCCAGGATACTGACAACTATTTACTATCCAGCCTTTTCGTAGTAGTGATGATGGATTCCAGCTTCCATCGGGGTTCTGGCTTCCGGCGGTACATACTCTCCACGCTACCCCAGCACCAAGCAAGCTTCCATCATCGCGTCGGCGCATGTATAGATGTGATAGTATCACAGCCCTCACAGCAACCATCCCAGGAACATTATATAGGTGCATAACTTCGTCAAGTTGCTGTGGATCCCTCGGGCATAGATTACTGGCGGCTGCCATTTCCAAGTGTGCATTGTGTATGTTGTGTATTTCTACCCCATACCGTCTCTTATGTCTATTTCTTTCAAGCTCTCGAAGCATAGACTCCCGCTCAAGAGACTTTGTAAGCCACTCATTAGCTTCTTCAAGCTGCGTTACATAATCGCTCATAAACATCTCTCCATATCACAACTCAAACTTGATTCCTTGCAATCATATCTATGATAATCTGTTTTATTTCGTCAAGAGATTTACTTATTGGCTCATTCCACGGAACGAATGTCAACACTCTTACTTGATACCTATTTTCATGTGGATACTTTGTAACCGTAGCCAGTTGTACGTTCGTAACCATCAAGTCAAACCTGTTTTCATTGAATGGATACGACTTCCAACGAGGCTCCCATATGTTCGGCTCGTTGAGCTTGTTTCTGAGAGATTCTATTTCACTCTCAAGAATGGCTATATATGCTCTGTCGTTATCTTTCATTTATAACTCCCCACAACTGAATATATTTTCATAGCGGTTTCAATATCCAACGCCAATGCTTTCATACACTTCTGGACGGTTTCGTTGAAAGATTTACATCTCAAGGCAAACTTTATATACTTATATCCTTCTTCCCCATCAGCTTCAAGAACATACCCATACCAACCGCTTTTCTCTTTTTGTATCTTTGCAAATACAACACAACCGACTATGATGCTTCCACTGTCAATGGTTTCGTCCGTAATATTTCCCGAAGCAGCTATCTCGGGTGTTATCTGTCTATTGATGACAGCCTTGCCCATTAGCTCCGATTCTAAGCGGGTTTTTAGTCGCTCAATGGTATCTTCAAGCTGTCGTATATAATCGTCCATAAACGGATTCTACCACGGTTGGTGAAATATTCAATTGAGCGGATTGCTCTTCTTACCGACTACATGCATTCTGTCACTATTCGTCAATATGAGAGCGTCACCGGAATCTTCTGGTTCCTTCGGTGATGGCTTTATAATCTTTCGTTTTCTTTTGTTGACGAATATACGAGTTGTGGACTCTTTTATCTTCTTTGTATTCTTCGTCAGTATAATCGTAAGTATGTAAATAGCTAAGATTACAGCGGCTATTATCATACTTTTATTTATAGAGTCTTCTCTACCTTGATAATCTCCTTGGCTTCATTCTTTTCCAAATGCATAAGGTATTTCTCACAGTCGGCGTAAGAGTTCCATGTAGTGCAACACCAATGATCGTCGTGGAATAACCACCAGTTGAAGAACGGAAACTTCCACTGGATTCTCCACTTCTCGGTTCCATCATAAGTGTTTGTTATCTTGACTATGCGCCTTTGCATGGAACCTCCTTCATCTTACGATAAACATTTTCGGTGAACCAGAACAACTCTCCGGTTCTGTCATTCTTGAATTGGCTTGACAACTCTTCCCCGTAGTAAGCATCACCCATGTCCTTACCAGTGTATGTGTAAGAATCCGGACCAAGGTAATACTTGGACTTCTTGGACAGGTGGAAACAACCCGAAGGCTCGAAGTCATATCCGTATCGGTGTCGGCTCACTTCTTCCTCCGTATGGTTACGAACTTCTTCTTGTTTGGAAAGTCTCTACCACTAAGATATAGGTGATAAAAATTCTCAAGGATAGGATGTGTCTCGGTATCAATACCTTTGCATTTCACCTTGTTAGGCAGAAAGTCAAAGTCATGAAGATACTTACACGCCTTCATCAGAGCATCGTATTCTTCCTGCGAGTCGCATATAATCTTCATACATTCAACGCTTTCTTCTCAGCATCCGTCAGCTTGCTAATAGCCTGCTCACGGAGTCGCTTGATGTTGTCGAAGTAGTCCTGACGCTCCTGCTCCTTAGCCTCAATCTTACTCACGGCTTCCTTGAGCATGTCATCGCCTGTGCAGAGAGTCTTTGCGGTTTCGGAGACTTCAATCTCAATGACTTCCCAAAAGCACATGTCACGAATGGTAAGCCCTTGACGAGTCTCGGCAATAGCCCGAATATGAGCCTTCAAGTGCCCCATGGTATTCCATGTCTTTCCACGCTTCGTCCAGCGGGGGGAGTAGCTACCACCGGCGCTATACAGCCCCGTCTGCATGTGGCGAATCTTGTAGATTTTCATTACTTCTTCTCCACTTCCTTCACAACCTCAGTCGGGCTGATGATGTTGGGATACCACGACAGGAACGGAACTCGGTAGCCCTGGAGCGTTGCGGTGTAAGTCTTCCCGACTTGAAGCTGCCCATACACATCGGACGAATCCCAACGCCAGTGATACCACGAATCGGTAATCTCGTAGGTAGTCTTGTCGGTATAGACAAGATACTTACCACTATCACCATTCTTCACATTTTCCTTTCCAGTAACGGTGAATGTCTGCCCAGGCACATTATGCAATGCGGTTGCACAGCCTCCAACGCAGAGTGAGAGAACGATTGCCAAGACTGCAATGACAATCATAGTTTCGATAAGAGTGAATGCCTTACGCATGTGTTTGTTTCCTTGTATGAGTTTTAGAAAGTCAAGAGTTAGCGATCCCAATCGCCTTTATTCACGATTCCACCACCACTTCCAAAGCGTTCCTCCTGAGACTCCCCAGGAGTAGTGCTTCCGGGTGGACAGTCGGAGTAGTCACGAACCCTGTCACTTCCACCGAAAGTCAGCTTGACTTCCTTATCGGGGTTCATCTGTCGCAGGATTTCGATGGCTTCACGAACCTTCATGGCTTTTCCTTATGTCATAATCTTATCAACTTACAGCCACAATCAACTGACAACAACCATCATATAAACGAGTGTGTCACTCGCTCATGGCTCTCTTGAAGAAGTACATTTCCTCTTGCTTTTCTTTCATCAAGTCAGAATACTTCTGTATTTCTCGCTCTTGAAGCTTGTATGTCACATTCAGATTATGCTTTTTAGCGAATCTGGCAAGAATACGCATGTCATCCTCAAACATATCTTTACCAACTTCGCGATAATCCGTCTTCATACACTGAATACGCATGTCGCTATCGTCAATGCGGAGGATAACATCTTCCTCAAGGTTTATGGTACAGTGGTATCCAGTTGCAGCAGCATCAATCGCATTATAGTCACTACGGCTTCCACCTTTCCTCTCCACCAGTTTTAGAGAGCGATCATCATAATCGTAATCAAATAAAGGAAGCGACTTGATAACATCAACAGCAGCGTCAATAGCCTTTTGCTCTTTCAGCTTCTCAATCTGAATGTAAATGTCTTGAGCCTGTGCGTCAAGCTCTTTGATCTTTTTGTTTATCTCGTCTTTGTTCATTTTCTTCTCTCAGTTTGTTTTCTTGAAGGTGAATGGAAAGGGCTAAGTCGTTCTCAAACTCCCAAACGATAAAGAAACCTCCCAGCATGCTCTGCTAGGAATGTAATCTCATCAAGTTGCTGAACGAGTCTCATGGTGTGTCCTTTCAGCCGCTACCGGCTACCCACACTTTACCACCAGACTTTTGCTTGTCAACATCATTTTTCGGATCAAGCTTCTTGACTCGCTTCGTCAAGTAATCCATAGGAAACCACGGCATTTCCCAATCTTTTTGCTCCCATATGTCGCTATTGCGGTAGGTGTGCCAGAACATACGGGGAACGGTGACGAATAACAACCATGGTGGAAATAGCGCAACGAAACTCACTATGCAAGTGATTATCCACAGGAAGAATATAAAGATGCTTTTCATATCACAGACTCCTTGCCCACTTGTTATCATGATCCTTCACAAATTGATCCTTGGTAATGGTATCATCCCACCAGTTATTGTCAATACCATACTCATATATACGCCTTGCAGCCCAGGCAATCAGCATGAAATAATCTGAATCGTTACACATAGCCAAGTTTTTATCGCTGTCGGTAAGAACCGCTCTGGCTTGATGGAATCCCTTAGCACACCAGAAGTGGCTGTCAAGACTCTTTCCGTACATCCACTCAATGACAAGAGCCTCACTCTCAGGAACATCTGGAAGCGCCTCACCCTCTTCAGTCGTATCGTATCCCACACGGCGCAGGAAATACTCTCGCAAGGCTGGTTCCAGCTTCTCCCACTTGATATGGAAGTCTGAGAGCCAATCGGGATACTTGTAAGTCTTTTCAGTCATGATTCACCTTGCGGTTGGGGTTATGAACGAGGATACCGCTCGCATCGTGGAGCGACATATCTTTCTGAAACACATTTTGACGCGGAGCA
>JACCDP010730038.1_pt1 | contig 13867 bp, 15 predicted proteins | sample 7445841 | NCBI WGS metagenome assembly JACCDP01 (sample SAMN15323441, study PRJNA562643) | freshwater metagenome | isolation source: river surface water | place: USA:Blue River Watershed | collected 2017-08-17
CCGAGGGGGCCGTAGTCGAAGAAGCCGTTGAAGCCGCCGTAGATGTCGGAGGACGGGAAGACGAACCCGCGCCGTTTGCACAGGTTGATGATGGATTCCATCTTGTCGGTCGGGTCGGCCATGGCGGGTAAAGGACCTCACCTATCCCCGTTCGCAGGGACCCTCGCAAGCCTCTTTACCGCGCCGGCGGCAGGGGCTCGGTCGTCAGGCCCCGGGCCTTGCGTGTCCAGGTACGGGCCCCCTCGGAAAGATCCCGTAGCACGGTCGCGGCCTCCGCCTGCGCCGACTCCAAGGAGCGGCCCGAACCCTCCAAGGACGCGCCGAACGCGCGCACCGCCTCGCGGGCGTCGGCCAGCGACACCTGCAGGCGGGCCAGCGTCTCCGCATCGACGGCGGCCTCCGCCTGCGCCGCGCCTTCGCGAAGCCGCGCGACCGCGGCGATCAACCGGGTAGCCTGCGCGCCGAGGTGGGCGTCGTCGGTCGCCTCCGCGAGGGCCGCGCTGCGCGCGACCCAATCGGCGGAGAGCCGGGCCGCCCGGGCCGGGTCGGACTTCGGCAGGTAAGCGTCGAGGTCGGCCTCGAGTTCGGCCGCCACCTGGGCGAGGTCGCGTCCGGCGATCCGGCCGAGCTCGCGGGCGACGCGCTCCAGCGCGCGCTGCTTGGAACCGCCGGCGGCCGGGATCTCGTCGGCGGCGAGGCCCGCGGGCGGCGGCCCGGGTTCCTCCCAGAGCAACTCGACCTGCAGGAGGCCGGAGGCCGGGCTGACGGTGATGAGGCGCCCGCGCAACCCGCGGGCCACCTCCTCGCCGAGCCGGTCGCGGCGCAGCCGGTCGGCGAAGCCGCGGTCCTCGAGATCGGAAGGGTCGATGGTCAGACGGACCTCGGGACGCAGCCGGCCTTCGGCGTCGGGACGCAGGCCGAGGGATTCGACCTGACCGACGACCACGCCGTTGACGCGCACCGGCGTGCCGGTCGAGATGCCTTCGACGGAATAAGTCGGGCGAAGGACGACCCCCACCCGCGGCGCGGACCAGGCGCGCCACCAAGCCCACGCACCGTAGGCCGTCGCGACGACCAACGTCGCGAGCAGCAGGGCGCCGAGGGCGCGGCGGCTCATCCGACGGTCTGCGGGTAGCTGCCCAGCCATTTGACGACCTCGCAGCGTTGCTTCAGCTCGGCCACGGCCGCCTGGACCTCCGGCGTCTCCCAATGGCCCGGGAAGTCGATGAAGAACTGGTATTCCCAGGCGCGGCGGCGGCTCGGGCGGGACTCGATGCGGATCAGGTTGATGCCGCGGGCGGAAAACGCGCTCAGCGCACCCTGCAGCGAGCCGGGCTCGTGCTTGAGGGCGAGCACCACGCTGGTGACCTCCTCCTTGGCGCCCGGCGCGTTCGCGCCGGCGCCGATGACGAAGAATCGCGTGGCGTTGTCGCGGCGGTCCTGGATACCGCGGGCGAGGATCGCGACCCCGCGGGACTCCGCGGCGGACGCGGAAGCGATGGCGGCCTGACCCGCCGGCTCCTTGGCGACGATCTCGACGGCCGCCGCGGTGCTGTCGGTCTCGACGAGCGCGGCGTGCGGGACGTGACGCGACAGCCAGCCGCGGCATTGCGCGAGGGCGATATCCTTGGACAGGACCTTCTTGACCTGGTCGAGCGGGCCGGCGCCGACGAGGCATTGCTCGACGGAAAGGGTCACCTGGGCGACGACCTTGAGGTCGGACTCGGCGAGCAGGTCGAGCGAGTGGCTCACGACGCCTTCGGTGGAGTTCTCGACCGGCACGACGCCGTAGGAGGCCTCCCCGGACTCGACGGCGGCGAACACGTCACCGATGGAGCGCAGGGGCAAGGCGGGGACGCTGAGGCCGAAGGCGCGAAGCTGCGCCTGCTGGGTGAAGGAGCCCTCCGGCCCGAGGTAGGCGACCGGCTTGGCCATCTGCGCGCCGATCGACAGGGAGATGACCTCGCGGAAAATCGCGCGCACGCCGGAGGCGGGCAGGCCGGGCGCGGCGTCGGTCAAGGAACGCAGCACCTGCTCCTCGCGTTGCGGGGCGTAGACCGGGGCGCCGGCCTTGAGCTTGGCCTCCCCGATGGCGCGGGCGACCTGCAGGCGCTCGGCGAGCAGCCTGAGGATCTCGCGATCGATGCGGTCGACCTCGCGGCGATGCTGGTCGAGGCTCATTCGGCGGCGGGCTGGTCGGGGGCGGGCGGCGGCTCCTCGGTGGCGACCGCGGCGGCGGACTGGTCCTCGAGCGGCAGGCCGACCTCGGCGTCGCCGACGCTGACCGGGGTCGTGGCGCGGGCGATCCACTCGGAGATCTGGGCAGGCGAAAGGACGTCGGAAGCGGGGAGCTCGCCCAGCGAGCGCAGGCCCGTGAAGTCGAGGAACTTGTCGGTGGTGCCGTATTGGATCGGGCGGCCGGGCAGGTCGGCGCGGCCGGTGACGGCGACGAGCTCGAGTTCGAGCAGACGCGTCAGGGCGCTGTCGACCGACACGCCGCGGATGGCCTCCATCTCGGAGCGCGTGACGGGCTGGCGGTAGGCGATGATCGAAAGGGTCTCGAGCGCCGCCGGGCTGAGGCGCTGCGGACGAGGCTCGCCGCGGAGCAGGCGCACCCAATCGGCGTAGGCCGGCGAGATGACGAGCCGGAAACCTTCGGGCCCTTGCAGGATACGGCAGGCGTCGTTGGCCTCGCGCATCTCACCCTCGAGCGCGTCGACCGCCTCACGGATCTGCGTGGCGGTGAGCAGCGTGGGGACCTGGTCGATGATGTCCTGGATCACTTCCTGGACCGGGGCGGCGGGGGCCGGGGCGACGTCGGCGGGGGCGCCTTCGGGTCGCTCCTCCTGCTGCGCGGAGGCGGCCTGGGCATGGTAGCGCTGGACCACCTTCTGGATGTCCTTGATGGACACCGCTTCGGAGGTCGAGAAGAGGAGCGCCTTGATGATTTTCTTAAGGTTGAATTCCACGGGAGGAAGGGACTTAAAAGGGGATTGTCGGCCGGAGGGGGGCGGCTCAGTGTCCGCACCCTGCCCTCTTATTAGGGGGGGCTTCCTCCCTGACAACCGCAGACTTTTCACACCCGCATGAGCACCCCTGACCACACCCGCCAACACTCGTCCACCGTCGTCGACGGACCCGACCGCGCCCCCAGCCGGGCCATGCTCCGCGCGGTCGGTTTCTCCGATGCCGACTTCCGGAAACCCGTGGTGGGCGTGGCCTCGACCTGGTCGATGGTCACCCCGTGCAACATGCATATCGACCGCCTGGCCAACGAAGCCGCCAAGGGGGCCGACGCCGCCGGCGGGAAAGCGGTCATTTTCGGCACCATCACGGTTTCCGACGGCATCTCGATGGGCACCCCGGGGATGCGCTACTCGCTGGTCTCCCGCGAGATCATCGCCGACTCCATCGAGGCGGTGACCGGGGCCGAGGGCTTCGACGGCCTGGTCACGATCGGGGGCTGCGACAAGAACATGCCCGGCTGCGTGATGGCGATGGCCCGCCTCAACCGTCCCTCCGTCTTCGTCTACGGCGGCACCATCGTGCCCGGCCTGCACAAAGGCAAGGCCGCCGACATCGTCACGGTCTTCGAGGCCGTCGGTCAGCATGCCGCCAAGCAGATCGATGACGCCGAACTGCAGGAGATCGAGAAGTGCTCCATCCCCGGCGAAGGCTCGTGCGGCGGGATGTACACGGCCAACACCATGGCCTCGGCCATCGAGGCGATGGGCCTGAGCCTGCCCGACAGCTCCGCCCAGCTGGCGAACTCCAAGGACAAGCTGGTGGACTGCGAACGCGCCGGCCAGGCCGTGCTCGCGCTGCTCAAGAAGAACATCCGGCCGTCGGACATCATCACCAAGAAGGCGATCGAGAACGCGATCGTCACGGTGATCGCCCTCGGCGGTTCGACGAACGCCGTCCTGCACCTCATCGCGATCGGCCATTCCGCGGGGATCAAGATCACCCTCGAGGACTTCGAGCGCGTCGGCCGGAAAGTCCCCGTGCTGGCGGACCTGAAGCCGAGCGGCAAATATAACATGGCGCACTTCGTGCGCATCGGCGGCCTCCAGCCGCTGCTCAAGATGCTGCTGGACGCGGGCCTGCTGCATGGCGACTGCCTCACCGTCACCGGCAAGACCGTCGCGGAGAACCTCGCGAACGTCGGCCCCTACTCGGCCGACCAGGACGTGGTGCGCCCGCTGAGCAATCCCATCAAGGCCGACAGCCACCTCCGCGTCCTCCGCGGCAACCTCGCCGCGGACGGCGCGCTCGCCAAGATCACGGGCAAGGAAGGCAGCTCCTTCACGGGCCAGGCCATCGTCTACGAGTCCGAGGAGGCCTCGCTCCGCGGCATCCTCGACGGCGAGGTCAAGGACGGCCACGTGATCGTCATCCGGAACGAAGGCCCCAAGGGCGGCCCCGGCATGCGCGAGATGCTCGGGCCCACCAGCGCCGTCATGGGCAAAGGCATGGGTAAGACCGTCGCGCTCATCACCGATGGTCGCTTCTCCGGCGGCAGCCACGGCTTCGTCGTGGGCCACGTCTCGCCCGAAGCCGCGGTCGGCGGTCCGCTCGCCATCGTGCGGAACGGCGATCGGATCCGGATCGACGCGGTCAAGAACGAGCTTGTCCTCGACCTGCCGGAAGCGGAGATCGCCCACCGGCTCCAGGGCTGGCAGGAGGCGCCTTGCAAGGAGAAGCGGGGCGTCCTGGCCAAGTACGCCAAGCAGGTGAAGTCCGCTTCCGAAGGCGCGATCACCGACGGCGACTAAGCCGGCCAGCCACGGTCTCCCGCAGGCGAGGCTCCGGCCTCGCCTGCTTTGTTTTTGCCTGCGGCGCCGAGCCGCGCCAAGGTCGGCCCATGCCCCGCCCCACCCTGCTCGCCTTGGCGTGCCTCGGCGCCCTCGCCCTCGCGGCCGCCCCGGAGCCGCGTTTCGAACGGCGGACGATCACGACCGATTTCTTCAGCGAGGGCTGCGCCGTCGGGGACCTGGACGGCGACGGCCGGCCCGACCTGGTCGCGGGGCCGCATTGGTATGCCGGGCCTGACTTCCGCGTCCGCCACACCTTCGCGGCGAACCCCGGCAAACCGTACGACGCGCTCGGGTATTCGGAGTCGTTCGTGCAGCTCGTGGCGGACCTGAACGGCGACGGGAAGCCCGACGTGATCACCGTGGGCTTCCCCGGCAAGGAGACGTTCTGGTACGAGAACCCGGGCGCGCCGACGGACGGGCCTTGGAAGCGCCGACTCTTCCTCGCGGTCACCGATAACGAGTCGCCGCACCTGACCGACCTCGACGGCGACGGGAAACCCGAGCTGGTCTGCATGTCCGGCGGCGCCGTGGGTTACGCGAAACTCGACCCCGCCGACCCGACCAAGCCCGCGCGCTTCATGCCGGTCTCCGCCCCGGAGCCGAAGAAATATGCGCGCTTCACGCACGGGCTCGGCGTGGGCGACCTCAACGGGGATGGCCGGCCCGATATCTTGGAGCGCTCCGGCTGGTGGGAAAACCCGGCGGCGGGGACGGCCCCGGGCGCGGCTTGGAGCTTCCACCCCGTCGCCTTCTCCGCGGGCCGCAACGGCGGGGCGCAGATGATCGTGACCGACGTGGACAGCGATGGGCTCGCCGACGTCCTGACCTCGCTCGATGCGCACCGCTTCGGCCTCTCCTGGTTCCGGCAGCGGAGATCCGCGGACGGCATCACGTTCGTCGAGCACCGCATCCTCGACGACCAGCCGGCGAACTCCGCCGGCGGTTTCGCGCTGGGGCAGATGCACGCGCTCGTGCTCAGCCGCCAGATCGTCGCGGGGCAACCGGCGCTGGTGACCGGCAAGCGCTTCTGGGCCCATGGCCCGAAAGGCGACGTCAACCCGCAGGCGACGCCGCTCGTGCTCTGGCTCACGTGGGCCAAGGATGCGGAGGGCAAGGTCGTCTTCACCCCACGCGTCGCGGACGCGGAGGCCGGCATCGGCACGCAGTTCGAGGTGACCGACCTCGATGGCGACGGACGGGCGGAAATCATCCTCGCCAACAAAAAGGGGGTCCACGTGCTTTCGCCGGCCCGTTGAACGGGGAACGGGATTGCCTCCCGGGCCGGGCGGGGGCATAACCCAGACGATGGCCTCCTCCTTCGAAGCTTACCGTCGCAACCTCCTGGCCTTTCCGGCCCTGGGCTTCGCCCTGGACCTCAGCCGGGCGGAGCTTCCCGCGGCCACCGCGGCGCGGCTGGCTCCGGCCATGGCCCGGGCTTTCGCCGACATGACGGCCCTGGAGCAGGGCGCGGTGGCCAACCCCGACGAAAAGAGGATGGTCGGCCACTACTGGCTGCGCACGCCCGAGCTGGCGCCCGACCCGGCCATCGGCGCCGCCGTCCGCGCGTCCGTCGACGCGATCGAGGCCTTCGCGACCCGCGTCCACGCCGGCCAGGTGCGCGGGGCGGCGGGTGCCTTCACCGACCTGCTCTGCATCGGCATCGGCGGCTCGGCCCTCGGCCCGCAGTTCGTGACCGACGCCCTCGGCGGCAAAGCCGACAAGCTCCGCGTCCATTTCATCGACAACACCGACCCCGACGGCATCGACCGCGTCTTCGACACGCTCGCGGGTCGCCTCGGCACGACGCTGGCGATCGTCACCTCGAAGTCGGGCAGCACCCCCGAGCCGCGCAACGGCCAGATCGAAGCCGCCCACCGCTGGCAGGCCGCCGGACTGAGTTTCGCCGCGCATGCCGTGGCGGTGACCGGTGAAGGCAGCCAGCTCGACCAAGTCGCGGTCAAGGAACGCTGGCTGGCCCGCTTCCCCATGTGGGATTGGGTCGGCGGCCGCACCAGCGAACTCGGGCCGGTCGGCCTCCTGCCCGCCGCCCTCCAGGGCCTCGATATCCGGGGTTTGCTGGCCGGCGCGAAGGCCATGGACGCCCTGACCCGGGTGCCTGACGCGACCCGCAACCCTGCGGCCGCGCTGGCGGCCGCCTGGCACCACCTGACGGACGGCGTGGGCGCCAAGGCCATGGTGGTCCTGCCCTACAAGGATCGCCTGCTGCTCTTCTCCCGCTACCTGCAGCAGCTCGTGATGGAATCGCTCGGCAAGGAGCTCGATCTCCAAGGTCGGAAGGTCAACCAAGGCCTCACGGTCTACGGCAACAAAGGCTCGACCGACCAGCACGCCTACGTCCAGCAGCTGCGGGACGGCCTGAACAACTTCTTCGCGGTCTTCATCGAGGTGCTCTCCGACCGCCAGGGTCCCTCGCCCGAGGTCGAGCCCGGCGTCACGTCCGGGGCCTACCTCCAGGCGTTCTTCCTCGGGACCCGGGAGGCTCTCGCCGGCAACGAGCGGGCCAGCATCACCTTGACCATCAAACAGGTCGATGCCGCGGCCGTGGGCATGCTCATCGCCCTGTTCGAACGGGCGGTCGGCCTCTACGCCAGCCTCCTCGGCATCAACGCCTACCACCAGCCCGGGGTCGAAGCCGGCAAGAAGGCCGCCGCGGAGACCCTCCGACTGCGGGCCCGGACGATCGCCGCGCTGGCCAAGACCCCTGGCAAATGGCTGTCTGTTGGGCAGATTTGTGAGGAAAATGGGCTTGTCGGGTCGGAGGAACTGGTGTTCAAAGTTCTCCTCCACGTCTCGTCCAACCCCGGACCCGTCGAAAGGCAGGACCATCCGGACCCGGGACACACTCTTTTCCGTCATAACTAACCCCTTCCCCACCCCATGAATAAGAAGCTGAACATCGTCATCCGCACCCTCGGCGTGCTGGCCGCCATCGCCGCCGGCGTCTTCGCCTACCTGCTGAAGGGCAAGATCGAGACCGCGATGACCGCGACCAACTTCGCCGTGACCGACACCGAGATCGGCGCCGCCAAGGAGTTCGCCCCGCGCATGGCCGAGATTTCCGCCAAGACCACCGCCCTCCTGACCAAGAAGCGCGAGCGCATCACCGAGCTCGAAGGCAACAAGAAGGACCTCGAAGCCGACGTCGCCGACAAGAAGACCAAGATCGAAGGCCTCACCGCCAACGTGGCCACCCTCGAAGGCGAACGCGCCGACCTCACCCGCAAGCGCGACGAACTGACCGGCCAGCTGGCCGAGGCGAACAGCAAGAAGGACGCCCTCGCCGCCGAGCTCAAGACCTCCCAGGAAGACCTCGTGAAGGAGAAGGAGAAGGTCGCCGTGCTCTTCACCAAGGAGCAGCTTGAAGCCGAGGTCGCCAAGGCCAACAAGGCCCAGGAAAACATGGACAAGGTGAAGAACAAGTACGCCGCCCTCCGCAACGAATACCGCGGCACCATCGGCGCCCAGCCCGACCCCTTCAAGTTCCCCGAGGACCCGACCGTCGAGGCCACCACGGAAGGCGTCGCCAGCTCCTTCGGCGCCGACACCATCAAGACCCGCATCCTCGTCATCGACCCGTCCAAGGGCATCGTCTGCTTCACCGCCGGCGAGGACGACGGCCTGAAGAAGGGCGAGAAGTTCGAAGTCCTGCAGAATGGCGTCAAGATCGGCGCTGTCTCCATCGCCTCCACGAAGGCCAGCTCCTCCGTCGCCGAAATCCACCCGGTCTCCGAGAAGGAAGAAAAGGAAGGCAAGTCCGCCACCGCCGGCTTCACCCGCGGCGGCGAGGTCACCCTCTCCCCCTTCAGCGGCAAGATCGCGACCCGCTAAGCCTGTCATGCGCCTCCTGACCGTGCTCGTGCTGCTCGGCGCCCTCCTCGGGGTGACCGGTTGCGAAACGGTGGAGAAGCCGGCCGACTCCATGCTGCCGCAGGCCCAGCCCGCGAGCTGGCAGGGCGGTCTCCCCGGCATGCAGACGCCGGCGGCCGGCTTCCGCTGATGCCTGCCGGGCCGGCAGGTGCGCCCCGCGGGACGGCCGGAAGGCTCCTCGTGGTGGCCACTCCTTTGGGCAATCTCGGCGACCTCACGGCGCGGGCGCGCGAGGCGATCGCCGGTTGCGACGCGGTCGCCTGCGAGGACACCCGCGTCACCGGCGGTTTGCTGCGTCACCTGGACGTGTCCAAGCCGATGCTCGCGTACCACGAGCACAACGAGAAGGAGGTCGCCGTGACCATCGCCGACCGCGTGGCCGCGGGCGCGGTCATCGCGCTCATCACCGACGCGGGGACGCCGGGCATCAGCGACCCGGGCTTCCGCGTGACGCGCGAATGCCGCAAGCGCGGGCTGACGGTCTCGCCGCTGCCCGGACCGTGCGCGATCGTGGCCCTGCTCTCCGCCTCGGGCCTACCGACGAACGCCTTCCGGTTCGTCGGTTTCCTGCCGCCGAAGTCCGCCGCCCGCCGCCGCTTCCTCGAGGAGATGAGGACCGCGACCGAGACCGTGGTCCTGCACGAGTCCTGCCACCGCATCGGGGACTTCCTGGACGAGATGCTCGAGATCCTCGGCCCGGAGCGCGTCGTCTGCGTCGGCCGCGAACTGACCAAGCTGCACGAGACGATCCGGACCGCGGCGCTCAAGGACCTGGTGCCCGCGCTCCAGGCGGGCTCGCTCAAGGGCGAGTTCACGGTGGCGCTCGCGCCCGCCGACTTCGCGCTCTGACGCATCGCGGTTGACCCTCGGGGGGCGTTGCCCGCATCCTTGCGGCATGGCCGGCTTCGACGACAGCCTCGTCCGCGAGTATTTCGAGCTGCACGGCTTCTTCACCCGGACGCCGCCGAAGCCCGACGCGCCGGCGCGAGCCAAGCGGGCCGACGAACCCGGGCAGCTCGAGGTGCTGAACCCTTCCCCCCGGGCCGGGGCGGAGCCCGGCTTCCAACTGTTCGGCTCGGACCTGCCGGGGCTGGCGAGCGCGGTGGTCGCGGTCAAGGGCCTCCCCGCCAAGGGACTGACGCCGGCGATGCTGCGCCGCGGCGACTTCCTCGACTTCATCCGCAAGGAGGCCGCGCCCGCCGCGAAGGAGGCCTTCGGTGAGACGCCCCCGGCCGCCGGCCGCCCGGCCCGGGTGCTGGTGCTGCCCGGGCTACCCGCGCAGGAACCGCCACGCTCCGAGAGCATCGCCCTGCTGCGGGCCCAGGGGGTCGACCATGTCCTGACCTTCCGGACGATCCTGGAGAACCTTATCCAGACCGCCGAGACGGCCGGCGCCGCCGGCCGCTCCGACACCTTGCGGTTGCTTCGCCTGCTCCGCGCCTACGATATGGTCAACGCCGCCCAGCTCGAGCTGTTCGGCCAGCCTCCCCCCAAGTGATCCACCCTTCCGCCCTCGTCCACCCTGCCGCGCAGGTCGACCCCTCCGCCGAGATCGGCCCGTTCGCGATCGTCGAGGCCGGTGCGATCGTCGGCGCCGGCTGCCGCCTCGCGGCGCACGCGATCCTGAAGGCCGGCGCGGTCCTCGGCGCGGGCGTGGTGGTCGACCACTTCGCGGTGGTCGGCGGAGACCCGCAGGACCTGTCGTTCGACCCTTCGACCGCTTCGCGCGTGACGGTCGGCGCGCGCACGGTGATCCGGGAGCACGTGACCTTGCACCGCGCGACGAAACCGGACACCGCGACGGTCATCGGGGCGGATTGCCTGCTCATGGCGGGCAGCCACGTCGCGCACGATTGCGTCCTCGGCGACGGCGTGATCCTCGCGAACGGCTGCATGCTCGGCGGGCACGTGCACGTGGGGGCCAAGGCCTTCGTCAGCGGCGGCGTGGCCGTGCACCAGTTCTGCCGGATCGGCGGCGGCTCGCTGACCTCCGGCAACGCCGTGATCACCGAGGATGTCCCGCCCGACGGGCTGGCCCATGGTCGGAACGAACTGGCCGGCCTGAACCTCGTCGGCCTGCGCCGCCGCGGCATACCCGCCGAGGCCATCGCCGAACTCAAGCGCGCCTACCATGCGGTCTATCGGCCCGGTCAGGGCTGCGCCGCGCTCGCGCAGGCCGAGCTGGCCGGCGGCGCCTACCGCACGGCCGAAGGACGGGCCTTCCTGGAGTTCTTCCTCGGCGGCAAGCGCGGCCGCTTCGTCCAACCTTCATGAGCCGGCTCCCGCTCGCCATCCCCTGCGGCGACCCCGCCGGCGTCGGCCCGGACCTGATCGCCTCCTGGCTGCAGGCGCACCCGGCGCTGGCCGACTCCGTCGTGCCGATCGGACCCGCCGACTGGATCGCGCGGCTCGGCCGCGGCCTCGCCGTCGGGCCCGCCGATCACATCCCGCGTCCCGGGCAGCCCGATGAGGCCGGCCAGTTGATCGCCCTCGAAGCCATGGAGCTCGCCGCCCGCGGCACCACCGGCGGACGCTTCGCCGGCGTGGTGACCGGACCGGTGAACAAGAAGCGCCTCGCCGAGGTCGGCTACCCGTTCCCGGGGCAGACCGAATTCTTCGCCGCGCGCTGGGGCGGCGAACCCGTGATGGCGTTCGCCGGCGGCCGGATGACGGTCGGGCTGGTGACCTGGCATCTGCCGCTCGCGGACGTTCCGCGCGCGCTCGACGCCGCCGCGGTGCGGCGCACCGTGCTCGCGCTGATCGCGTTGCGGACGAAGCTCGGCGACGCCCGTCCGCGCATCGCCGTCTGCGGGCTCAACCCGCATGCCGGCGAGGGCGGCCTGCTCGGCCAGGAGGATGACGCCGTCCTTCGCCCGGCGATCGAGGCCTTGCGCGCCGAGGGCCACGACGTGAGCGGCCCGCTGCCGGGCGACACGGTCTTCCACCGCCACCTGCAGGGCGAGTTCGACGCGGTCGCCGCGATCTACCACGACCAAGGCCTCGCGCCCTTGAAGACGGTGGACTTCGCGACCTCGGCCAACCTCAGCCTCGGTCTGAAGCATGTGCGGACCAGTCCCGACCACGGCACGGCCTACGAGCTCGCCGGCACCGGCCGGGCGGACCGGGGCAGTTTCGATTCGGCGGTGCGCCTCGCCCGCCTGCTCTCGGCCTGATGCGTCGCTGGTTGGCCACGCTCGCGCTGCTCGGCGCCGCCGTGCTCGCGGTCGCCGCACCCGAGCGCATCGCGACCTACAGCCCCGGTGCGACCCGCACCTTGGTCGACTTCGGCGCCGCGGATAAGATCGTCGCCGCCACGCGCTGGTGTCCGCTGCCGGCGACGCACCCGGCCGCGCGCGATTGCGATGTCTTCAATCCGGACCTCGAGCGTTTGCTAAAGGCTAAGCCCGACTTGGTCATCCTCCCCCGCACCTCGAACCCGCTCTGGGCCGAACGTTGTCGCGGCGCGGGCCTCAAGGTCTTGGTGCTGGCCCCGGAAAGCGCGACGTGCGTGCTCGAGGACATCCGGCTCATCGGTGAGGCCCTCGGCCGATCGCCGGAGGAAATCCAACGGTGGACCCAGCCCCTCGAACGCATCCCCGCCCTTCTTCCACGTAAGCTGCTTATCGTCTGGGACGGCATGATGGCCGGGCCGGACAGCTACCTAGGCCTGCCGATGCGTAAGGCAGGTTTTAAGTCAGCCTTGAAAAAAGGTAGCTGGGTCAAGTTCGACTGGGAGACCCTGGCCCACGTCGAACCCGACGTCATCTTATGGGTGGAATCGACCCCCCTCGACGGGCCCATTGTCCTTTCAGCCAAGAGGAAGGATGAAATGTCTCAAGTATCTCTTGTTAAGGGACTTAAATGTTTCAACGCCGCCCTGATCTTTGAAACCACCAGCGGGAGCCAGTGGCTACCTGGGTCCGGCTTAGCCCAACTCGGTCCGAAACTCGCGGAGTTAAGGGAGAAAGTGAGGTAAACGCCTGCAGTGCGAAACCTCCAAGCCCGTTGACAATCGACCGCCTTCGGTCAATTTATAGGTCTCTCCTATGACTAAGCTCCTCAAGCTCCTCTCCATCACCTGCGCCCTCGCCGTCTCCACGGCCGTCGCTTCCGCTCACTGCGGCAAGTGCGAAAAGAAGGACCACCCGGCCACCCCGGCTGCCCCCGCCACCGCCCCGGTCGTTGACCCGGCCAAGAAGGCTGAGCCTGCCAAGCAGGAAGAAGCCCCGGCCAAGAAGGACGGCGAAAAGTGCCCCTGCCCTTCCGAGAAGCCCAAGGCCCAGGTTGACCTGACCTCGGATGATTGCCCCAAGAAGTGCGACAAGGACAAGAAGGACGCCCCGGCTGCCCCGGCGACCGCCGAGGAAGCCCCGGCCGCTCCGGCCAAGAAGGACGGCGAAAAGAAGTGCCCCAGCTGCCCCGACGAAAAGCCGAAGGCCTAATCAGCCCACGCTGATCCGCACAAAGGGACGAACCTCCGGGTTCGTCCCTTTTTATTGGCTAAAGTCCCAGTTCGGCGCGCACGAACGTCGGGAAATCCCGATGAAAGCACACACCGCGAGCGGTGGCCTGGGCCTCGGCTTCGGCGGTGAACGGAGCCCCGCTACGCACCGCGCAAGAGCGGATGCCTGCGTTGAGTCCGGCGTCCCAATCGGTGACCCGGTCTCCGATCATCCAACAACGCGCCAGGTCGAGGTCATGTCGCGCGACCATCTCGAGGATGAACTTCGGGCTGGGCTTGCGGTACTCGCTGGGCTCATCCGGGCGCTCCGGCGCGGCCTTGATCTCGAGGATACCCGGAGCCGGCAAAGCCAGCAGCTCGAGCATGCGGGCGTTGCAGGCGTGGTACTGGTCCCAGGTGAAGATTCCCCTGCCGATGCCGCTCTGGTTGGTCAGGATGAAAAGGCGGTAACCCGCGGCGAGACAGGCGACCAAAGCCTCCCTCACCCCGGCGATCGGCTGGATCTGCTCCGGGCGGCACGTGTGATGGTGGTCCTCGATCAGGTTACCGTCACGGTCGAGGAAAAGGGCGGGAAAGCCGGGCATCCGGGCACCCAATCAGCCCTCGGCACGGGGTGCAAGCCGTCGGAAAGGGGGCTTGACCGAGGACTCCGAGGGGGTAGAACCAACCCTCAACCTAGCGCAGAACCATGGCCAATCCG
>JACCDP010157465.1_pt1 | contig 13862 bp, 12 predicted proteins | sample 7445841 | NCBI WGS metagenome assembly JACCDP01 (sample SAMN15323441, study PRJNA562643) | freshwater metagenome | isolation source: river surface water | place: USA:Blue River Watershed | collected 2017-08-17
ATGCCAAACTTTTTGATAACGAAACCGACAACATAGATTTTTCTATCGCCCGAAATTTTGGCATTGAGATGGGTTATTTATTGCAAGATAAAGTTGCTCTTGCACCTGCTTTACTTTATTTATTTCATCGCATTCAATCTTCTTTAAAAGGCGAGCCAACCATGATAGTGCTTGATGAAGCTTGGGCACTTATTGGTAATCCAATTTTTGCCCCAAAAATCAAAGATTGGCTAAAAGTAATGAGAAAACTAAATTCTATGGTAGTTTTTGCCACACAATCGGTTGAAGATGCTTCAAAAAGTGAAATTTCTGATACATTAGTGCAACAAACCGCCACCCAAATATTTTTGCCAAATTTAAGGGCAACTCAAGCTTATCGTAATATTTTTATGCTTTCAGAGCGAGAATTTTCTATTGTCAAATCTACCGATCCTAGCACCAGATTTTTTCTAATAAAACAAGATAACGATGGAGTAGTGGCAAGGCTCGATTTATCTGGCATGGATAACATTATTCAAGTTTTATCTGGCAGAAACGATACCGTAGCTTTACTAGATCGTATTATCGATGAAAACGGCGAAGATCCGCAAGATTGGTTACCTATTTTTTATCAAAAAGCACAAAAATTATTATGAAAAAATCAAAATTTTTGCTAGCTTTTTTAATATTATTTTTTAACTCTCACTTGTCGCAAGGCAATGAAAAAGCTCCAAAATTTGGGCCAGAAAGAATCAGAAAATGCAACGACAATAATCCTGAAAAAATAGATGAACAAAATACATTAAATATCAATGCTAACTTAAACTTTGTTTCAAAACCAGAAGAAGGTTTAGGCTCTGATTTTATGTTTGAAATGTCAAATCCATATTGTTTCCTCTATTTTAATCAGTATTGGGTTACTTTTAGAGCTGCAATTAATACTGCCACTCTTTTTTGCGGTGGCACTCCATCAATTTTCCCAAACCCATTAAAAGATATCTTATCACAAGCATCTAACATTGTCAAATGTGCCACAGGTGCAGTGGCTCAAGGACGCTTAACTCGTTGTTGCGAAGGCAATCTTCCTGTTCTTACAGCTGGAGTTTTTGCAGCTATTCAAGCACGAATTCTTTATGGCATGGCAAATTCAGCATTAAAGCAAACAAGAGTTTGTGGCTATAATTGGTCAAACCCAACTTATAAAGACGATTCCTTATATAACATCATTAAAAATACAGACATTAGTTATAAAGAATATCTACTAACTTCAAACAGAATATATCGCAAAGAAAGAGAAGAATTTAACAATTCTGGTAGATATTTTAGAATAAACGATGTTATTTCTCAAAATGCTGCTACACGCAACAGCAATCTAATTACAAAAAATATTGATGATAACGACTGCGATGATAATGTGTTAAGCAAAATGAAACCTTTTTATTTAAGAGGTCTTGATTCTGGCAATTTTAACTGCCCCCAATATTCTGATTCTCAAGAAAGAAAATGTTGCGAAAATCTTGCAAAAAACTATATTTGCCTAGAAGATACCAAATCAAACAAAGAACCAGAGAAACGAAGTTTTGTGTTCTGTAAAAAAGGCACCACTTGTAGCATAGAACTTATAACTACAGGCAACTCTTACTATCTTATGGAATTCATGATAAAAGAGCGAGAAGAAGGCAGGGTTTTATGTGCCGAAAGCCACAATTTATGCCCTTATAATTTTTCTGTTGCTGGTGGAACAACCTATCCATTAAAGAAATATCACGATCCTAATGTAGAAGAATCAAATAAAAAAATCAAAGATGCTTTTATTAATGCAGATTTAGCCAGTAGCGATTCATCAACATATAACGATAATACATTACCAGAAGATCTGCCTTGTAAGTATAGTGAAACTCAAGATCCTCCTACTTGTTTTGCAAAAGAAAAAGCTTATACACTAAAGAATCAGTGCCAATATTATAGTCATTGCACTATTACTTCAGATACTCCTTACACAATACGTGATAACAAGATAAATCGGTATTTTTCTTATGCTTGCCTTGATTTTAAAGGGAGTAGCAAAGAAACAACCTTCATACTTGGCAACGAAATATATTTAAGTGCACCGATTGCTCAATGTTTTTACGAAACATTTGGCAATATTTTTGTTAATAAAAACGGCCATACATTATGCAGAAGTGGCGAAACTACCGATGGCACATCTTGTATTAATGATGGTCCCAAAGTATATGAAAAAAACCAAAACGATGGTCATAATATTTTTACTAAAATACAAGATAATTTAAGATTTGCAATTAAAGTTGGTCTCACTTTAGCAATTTTATTTTTTGGCATTAAAATATTAATATCTCCAGGCGATGTTATTGGCATGTCAAAACGAAAAGAAATGATTTTACTAATATTTAAAATTGGTATTGTGGCTTATTTTGCACTAGGAGATGCTTGGCAAACTATTTTTTTTGATGCTGTTTATGGATCTTTTCCAGAATTAGTAACTAAATTTTTTCAATATACTAGCAATGAAGGTGATTTGTGTAAGTTTGGAGATTCCAATTTAATAGGAAAAGAAGCTTATTTAAAATATAGTTATTTAAAAATATTTAATATTCTTGATTGTAAGTTAAAATATTATCTTGCATTCACCCCCGGAACTTCTTTTGCTAATGTTATTGGCTTAATAATATCTACTTTATTTACAGGATCTTATGGTTTTTTAATTTCAATATCATTATTCTTTTTTGTAATCATGATGATTATCATCATTATGAGAGCCTTGTATTTGTTTGTCACTACCGCCTTGGCAATTGTTGTTTATATTTTTATTTCACCAGTTATTTTTCCTACTTTGCTTTTTAAACAAACTACCGATATTTTTAATAAATGGCTGATGCAACTCATTTCTTTTACTTTACAACCTATTATTTTGTTTGTGTATATTGCTATTTTTATTCAAGCTTCTGATTTATTGATTTTAGGTAAAAATCCTAAACTAGATGGCGGACGCATATCTTGCAAATCCAAAGAAGAAGATCGCAAAAGATTAGCCTGTGTTTTAAATTTTGATAAATTCAGTTCTAGCTCATCTTTTGCCATTATTTCTGTTGCTCTACCTTCGGCCGCAGAGCTGTTTTACGATTTGCTTTCTGGTGGTAAAATGGGTATTATTATTGTTGTGCTAAGAGGAGTAGTGGGCATTTATCTGCTCTTAAAGATGTTTGATCTTATACCTGGAATTATTGATTATATTTTTGGCTCTTCTCTTGATAGAAAAGGCGAAGATGTTCTTAATACCTTTAAATCTTTTGTTAATAAGGTAAGTCTTGCCAATAAAATGGCTGGTTCTTTAGTTTGGAATAAAGCATTTGACATGGCAGAGGATAAGTCAGATAAAAAAGAAGATGACGATAAAAAAGAGGGTGATAATAAAAAAGAAGGTGACAAAAAAAATGATAGTAGCGGGGTTGTGTAAAAAAAATTATTTAACCACTTAAAAAAAATGTTGCAATAGCAATTTTAGTAAGTAAAATTTTATGTAGTTTTAAAATCCAACCAATAAAATTATATGCAATTTGAAGTATCAAAAACCATTCTTTTAAAAGCACTGTCAGATGTTAACGGTGCCGTTGAAAAGAAAAACACTATACCAGTTTTGCAAAACATTAAAATAGAGGCAAAAGATAACAAAGTTTCTTTATTTGCCACAGATATGGATATTTTAATAACCACTTATTTTGAGTGCCAAATATCTACCGAAGGCTCTACTACTGTTTTGGCACAAACTTTTTTTGATATTGTAAAAAAAATTCCAGATGGCATTATTAACATTGATCTAGAAAACGAAAATTTATTACAAATTAAACTTGGTAAATCTCGTTATAAATTATCTTGCATAGATCCTGCCGAATTCCCAATTATCTCTAGCGAAGAACTTACCGACGAAATAGAGTTAGATGCCCAAATTTTAGCCAAAATGATTAGCAAAACTCAATTTGCCATTTCTAACGATGAAACTCGCTATTATTTAAATGGTTTATTTTTGCATTCTTTACAAGAAAACAATAATTATTACCTACGCACTGTTGCTACCGATGGCCACAGATTAGCAATGTCTTCTTTGTTCACTGGCATAAACAAAGATTTCGGAATTATTGTGCCAAAAAAAACTGTAAGCGAAATTAAAAGAATCATTGAAACTACTAAAAAAGTTTCTTTAGCAGTTTCAAGAGTAAAAATAAAACTTGTTTGCGACAAAACAACCATTATTTCCAAACTAATTGATGGCGAATTTCCTCCTTATGATAAAGTATTGCCAAAAAATAATTTTAACATCGTTAACATTAAAAGAAAAGATTTATTCGATTGCCTTGATCGTATCTCAATTTTAGCAAACGACAAACATCGTTCGGTAAAAATAAAAATCTTTGAAAATAAATTCTGCCTACAAGTTGGCGATGATGCTAATCCGCTAGCATACGAAGAACTCGATATTATTTACAACGACAACAAAATAGAATCTGGTTTCAATTCTAAATATCTCCTCGAAATTATTGCTCAAGTTGAAAAAGAAGAGGTTGTTATAAAATTTAACGATGGTTTTTCGCCAGCACTTGTAGAATCTCCAGATTCTAACTCTGTGTTTGTAATTATGCCAGTCCGAATCTAATTTAAAATTATGGCAACTATTAAAAATATTATCATTTGGTTGATATTTTTTGCACTATTAGGTGCTATTTTTGTTTTGGCTTTATCAAGCGAATATGTGCCTATCAAAACCCTAGTTATTCCAATTAAAATTAGCAACAATATTAATTCTAATATTTAAAAATTATGCCTAACTACAACTTCGATACAATTGTTATTGGCGGCGGCCCTGGTGGCTATGTTTGTGCTATCCGTTTAGCTCAACTTGGCTTTAAAGTTGCCTGCATTGAAAAAGAAAAAACACTAGGTGGCACATGTTTAAATGTTGGTTGCATACCCTCTAAAGCACTTCTTGAAGCTTCTCATAAATTTCATGATGCTTGCCATAATTTTCAGCAAATCGGCATTAATACTACTAGCCCGGCTATTGAAATATCTAAATTAATGGCTCATAAAAATAAAATTATTTCTGGCTTAACTAACGGCATTGCTGGTTTATTTAAAAAAAATAAAGTGCAACATATTAATGGTTTTGCTAGTTTTGTTAATAATCACACCATAGAAATTACAAATAACAACGAAAAAACCACCTATACCGCTCAAAATTTTGTTATAGCTACTGGCTCCGAAGTGGTTTCTTTACCAAATGTGGTTATTGATGAAAAAATTATCGTTTCTTCTACTGGTGCTTTATCTTTAAATGCGATCCCTAAAAAACTAGTTGTAATTGGTGCTGGAGTTATTGGTTTAGAGCTAGGTTCGGTTTGGCTTCGTTTAGGTGCCGAAGTTGAGGTGATAGAATATCTAAATTCTACCACACCAAATCTTGATGCTGAAATATCCAAGCAATTTCAACGCACACTCGAAAAACAAGGCATGAAATTTCGCCTCTCAACCAAAGTTCAGGCAGTTGAAGTGGTTAATGGCAATCAAGCTAAAATCACAGTTCAATCTGTTGATGGCTCTCAAAATCAAGAAATTTTTGCCGATGTTGTGCTGGTTGCAGTTGGCAGAAAGCCTTATACTGCAGGTTTAGGGCTTGAAAAAATTGGTGTTAAACTTAATAACAAAGGTTTTATTGAAAATAATCATCTCAAAACTAATATCGACAATATTTTTGCTATCGGCGATGTTACTACGGGTCCTATGCTTGCCCATAAAGCCGAAGATGAAGGTGTTATGGTTGCCGAAATTATTGCAGGTCAAAAACCACATATAAATTATAATTGCATTCCAAATGTTATTTATACCTACCCAGAAGTTGCTTGTGTTGGCAAAACAGAAGAAGAATTAAAATCTCAAAATATTGCTTATAAAGTAGGTAAGTTTTCAATGATGGCTAATTCTCGAGCCAGAGCTACTGCCGACGAACAAGGTTTTGTAAAAATTCTATCTTGTGCCACTACCGATAAAATTTTAGGTGCCCATATTATTGCCAGAGAAGCTGGCAATACCATTCACGAAATAGTAGTTGCTATCGAATTTGGCGGAAGTGCCGAAGATATCGCACGCACTTGCCATGCTCACCCCACCTACAACGAAGCAGTAAAAGAAGCCGCTTTGGCAGTAGAAAACAGAGCAATTCACTCTTAATGCATTTTGGTTGCATCCTAAATTATATTTTACTTTTTTACCATTTTTGCCATTAATTTCAATTTTATGAAAGATTTTTATCCGACACGTTCTAACCCTCTCTTGGCTCAGCTTTATACAATTACTGATCCATTATTAGATCCCATTAAACGTAATAACTTTAAAGAATATATCGACCATTATCAACCAATTATACAAAAATTAAAACACCTAAAACCACTTGATGAATCAGAATTAAAAAAACTTATAGAATTAGCGACATCGGATCGTGATAAAAATTCGATCTGCAAATTATTATTTAGACAAAAATTGGTAGAAAAACTTAATTTCTCACAAGTAAAAGAACTTGTTGAAACATTATTTCAGAACAATGATTATAATACAGATGCTAATAGAACAAAAATCATCGAATTAGCATTAGAAACAAAGGCAATAAAAAACCTTAATGTTGAAGAGTTAAAAGAACTTACTAAATTAACAAACCATGATAACAATAGATTTCTCATCATCACAGAAGCCTTGGCACAAGGCCTGATAACACCACTTGATGTTTCAGATTCGGCAAAACTTACTGCATTAGTTAATAATGAAGGTTTTAAAAGTAAAATCATCGAATTTATTGAATTAGCAAAACAAAATTGTTCTCAATTTTCATCATCTTCCAGCCAAGAAGCTTCCGATTTAGCAAGTGCAAATGCTCCTGCATCATCATCAGTAATAACAAATGATGCTAAACCTTTGCATCATAGTGCTAAACGGCAAAAACAATCATAAATCTACCATTTCAACTTTAAAATTAATCAATCTAACAATGTATGTTAAGTTGAAATGGTATTAATATTCTATTAAAAAATGTTGCAAAATCAAACTCGCCGAAACATCGTCGTAGCTTTTTGATTTTTTTCCTACTATGTTACGTGCAGAAAAACTAGAAAGCCTTTCGTCAAACATTAAAATATCAATATTTAATTTAGTTTGTTGCAAATAATAATTCTCAAAATTAGTAGCAAATCGCACAGCAAAATGAGCCATTTCGCCATAATCGCCATTTGGCATGAGAGGCAAACCACAAATTATCGCCACAATATTATTTTCTTGCATAATTGAAATTATTTTATTAAAATCAATTGTGTTGCTTTTGCGAGCAATAATAGTTTTAGGTATTGCAAATATTCTATCAGCATCGGTGGTAGCAATACCAATTCTTTTTCTACCTAAATCAAGAGCCATAATTTTAGCTTTTGCTGGTAGTTGATTTTTAAATTTTACTGCATCTAGTTTTATCATATGTCTAATGTTAATAAAGAACAAATTATTAAAGTGTGTAATTTAGCTAAAATAGCCGTAACCGAATCTGAAGTTGAAAATTTCACTTTGCAGGTAAATAAAGTTTTATCTTGGGTTGAGCAACTAAATAACCTCGATACCAGCAATGTTGAGCCACTTTCTAATACCAATAACACTATTTTAACCCTTCATCCAGATAAAATCAACCAAGAAAATACTAGCCAAGATGTATTTAGCAACACTAATCATGGTCTTTATAATTATTTTACCGTTCCTAAAGTTATTGAATAAATCTATGAAAATTTTTGTTTGTTTATTTTTTTTATTGAGTTTTGGCACAAATGTTTATGCTTCTGATTTGCCAATCAATCTTAACATTAAAAATCATCAATTTGAGCCAAGCATAATTAACATTCCTGCCAATACTCCTTTTGTGCTGATAATCACAAATCTCGATAAAACCATCGAAGAATTTGAAAGCGACGATCTTAAAAAAGAAAAACTAGTTGGAGCTGGCAAAACTATTAAAATTCCTGTTTCAGCACAAAAACCCGGGCAGTATAAATTCTACGGCGATTTTCATCAAAAAACAGCTCAAGGAATTCTTGAAATTAAATGATCGATACCGCTTTTTATCAACAAAAAAATCTGTTGCTTAAAAAACAAAATCTACTACGCAAACCTAAAACCTACAAATTTATTGATACAAACAATATTATTAGCAAAAAACAATCCTTGATTTCTTTTGCTTGCAATAATTATTTAGGTTTAGCAAATCATCAACAAGTTGTCAAAAAATCTCAAGAGGCACTATTAAAATATGGCTTGGGAGCCAAATCTTCGGCTTTCGTGGTTGGCAAAAATCCTCTTTATAAAAACTTAACAAAACAACTATGCAAACATTATAATCAAGAAGATGCTCTCATTTTTAGCAGTGGTTATTTGGCTTGTTGTGGTGTTATTAGTGCTTTAGCCAATAAAAATAGTTTAATTGTTGCCGATAAATTGATCCATCACTCATTGCTAGAAGGGGCAAAGCTCTCGCAAGCAACTCTAAAAAGATTTGCTCATAATAATTTAGATCATTGCCAACAATTGCTTTTAGAGCATTGCCATCATTTTGCCAATTGCTTAATTATTACCGAAAGCATTTTTTCGATGGATGGCGACAGCCCAAATTTAACACAACTACAACATCTGGCAAATCATTTTAACTGCTTGTTAATTATAGATAATGCCCACAGCCTGTATAATGAAAAACCGCAGATAAATAATTGCTTGCATTTAGGCACCTTCTCAAAAAGCTTGGGCGGCCTAGGCGGATATGCGGTAGGCAAAGCAGAAATCATCACTTATTTAGCAAATCATAGCAAAACCGCCATTTATACCACTGCCCTTCCTCCTGCAATATTAGCAGGAGTAAATCAAGCTTTCAAAATTGCAAAAAAAGGCAATTTAGCTAAAAAAGCCTTGGCAAATGCTCAATATTTTTGTCAATTAATAAAAAAAGATTTTGCCAATTCTTGCATTGTGCCAATTGTAGTAGGTAGCAGTAAGCATGCTTTACAACTTTCTAAAAAACTTGCTGATGCAAATTTTTTAATACCAGCCATTCGCCCTCCAAGTGTTGAAAAAAACAAAGCAAGATTAAGAATAAGTTTTAATGCTAATCATCAAAAAAAAGATATAAAAAAATTAGCACAAATTATATTAAAAAATCTCTGCCTTTAAAAACAAAAAATGCAATGTGCCATTATAGCATTTCGCCAATTTTTTTGCTTTTTAAAATTTCTCTGGCTTTTTCATATTTACTGGAATGCCAAAAAATTAAACAACCGTTACAACCCTTACCGCAACAGCCTTCGGTGCCAATTCTAGGAGTTTTAGTGGCAAGATTGCTATCTAGCTCTTTTGCTTGAAAATATTGTTTTCTCTTGTTTTGATATTTATTTTCGCTGATATTTTCTGCTTCAAGTTGGTGCGAGAGTTGTCGAGAATCGATTTTTAATTTTTCTTCTTGATTATTTAGTTTTTCTTTACGCACCAAAGTGCCAGCAGGTAAAATTTTTGGCAATTCTTGTTGATTTTGCAAATGAAAATCGCTAGCTAAAATGGCGAATTTTGGTTTTTGCCCGCCGTGCAGGGTGGTGCTAATTTTGTTGCTTGGATATTCTAAAAATTGATAAACTCTTAATAAAATCGGCTCACGAATGCTTGGCGATAAAAATTCTAACACATCACCTGCATCTAGTTTGTTTTTGCCTTCTAGCACAATAATATCTTGGTTTTGTGAGTTTTTTTGCCAGTCGATAATTTTTGCACAATATTCAAAATGGCTGGTAGAACCTGTGCTTTCATAATCATGAGCTAACTCGGTGAGTCTGCCATCGTGAAAAGCCATAGTATAGCCCCGATTGGCAATAGAATTGATTTCATCAAGATAATCGTTGGCATTCCAGGTTGTGGGGTTAAGAAAATAATCGTCAATTGCCGCTCGATAAACTCGGGCAACCGAGCCAACATAAAATTCGGTTTTGTTTCGCCCTTCTACTTTAAAAGAATCAAGCCCAAGCTTAATGTATTCATCGAGTTTTGGCAATAAACATAAATCTTTAGAATTTAAAATGTAAGAACCTGCCACATCTTCTTCAAAAGGCATTAAGGCACCGGGGCGAATTTCTTCTTCTAGGAAAAAATCAAATAAATCTTTGTTGTGTTCGTTGATTTCAATTTCGTGTTCGGTGTTGTCTTTTAGTTTGATTTTTAGTTTATAGCCCCACCGACAAGAATGGGCACAGCTACCCTGATTTGCCCCTCTTTCTGCCATAAAATTAGAAAGCAAACATCTGCCAGAATAGGTCATGCACATTGAGCCATGAATGAAGGTTTCAAGCTTAATATTGGGGCATTTTTGCCTGATTTCTGCCATTTCGGCAAAACTCACTTCTCGAGCCAAAACCACTAATTTTGCCCCTTGCTGTTGCCAAAAATCAACGGTAAGCCACGAGCAAACATTTGCCTGTGTAGAAATATGCAGCTCAAGCTCTGGGGCATGTTGCCTTACAAAAGCAAAAACTCCCGGATCAGAAATAATTAAACCATCGGGCTTTACTTGCTTTACAGTATTAATAAATTCGGGCAGTTTTTCAATATCTTTGTTGTGCGAAAACAAATTTAAAGTGAGATAAACTTTTTTATTGTGTTGATGAGCGAAATTAATGCCTTCTAACAAATCTTCTAAACTAAATGCCGATTTTACTCTTAATGACATATCGGGAGTGCCGCAATAAACGGCATCTGCCCCATATAAAACGGCGGTTTTGAGTCTTTCAAGGTTGCCTGCTGGCATTAATAGCTCTGGTTTTTTCATAGTTTGCATAAGTTAGTTTAAAAATAGAAATTAAAGTAAAATAAATTTAAAATGCAACAGTGCCTTAATATTTATCATAAAAATCGTGTTGTATAAGTTGTTGTAAAATCAAATCGGTTCTTAAATTTAAAGCACTATTGGTTGATAAAAAAGCCACTTCTTGCCAATTGATTTGTTGAAACAAAGAAACCAATTTTTCGTGATGTTGCAAAAAAACTAAACCATAACCTCTTTTATTTGGCAGATCGTGAAAATTTTTATAGGCTTTCATGCCAGAAAAACAAGTGGAAGGCAAATAAATATGGCAGTGATTTATCATTTTTTTGTTTCTGGTGCTACCAGGAGTTCCGCCATCGGATAGCGAATAAATATTAGCAATAGTTTTGCAGGTTTTATGCTTAACAAGAGGCAAAGAAATTAATTTTGGCTTTACCCACACCTGAAAAATAGTGGCAATATCAACATTTGTGCCATCTGGATATTGAAAAGAATTCAGTGGCAACTTTTCGCTATGCAACAATTGATAACCATCTATTCTTTTCATAGGAGACCCTTTGCCAGTGCTGTGAAATAGCGGTGGCAAAATAAAAGCCACCACATCGGCAAATTGTTGAGAGTGCAAAATAAAACGTAAAGCCAAATTTCCTCTTAAACCAAAAGGCGGGTTGCCAATAACAATATATTTTTTAGATAGCGGTGGCAAATAATGTAAATAATTGCCAGCAATTAATTGAGCAGAAAATTCGCAAGCAGGGTGCAGATCGATGCCAATTCTGCTATCGGCAGGCAAAATATTGTAAAAACTGCAACAGCCGGCACTTGGTTCGATAAAAATATAATCGGCAACAGCAATTTTTGCCTCTTCTAAAATTGTTAAAGTTTTTTGATAGCAATATTTGGCAATGTGCGGTTTGGTATAGAATTGATCTTGCTTGCGATAGTTATTTTTGCTGGGATATTTATTTTTTAGCAAATCATTAAGATCGTTAAAATAATTATCTGGCACTTCTTTGTTGGCAAGCCATCTTTTGATGGTGCCTTGATGAATATTTAGTGCCTGTTTTATTTGCGAAACATCAAAATTATTAAGCAGTTCGCACAATAAATCAAAAGCGGTTGCACCTGCTTTGGCAGGCTGTTTGTTTAATAAATTCAATTGTTTTGTTGGTGTTAAAAACATAAAATTAGTGTCATTATTTGTTAGATTTTGTTCTGTTACAAGTTTTGCACAGCATTTGACAATTTTTTAAATCAGTTTTTCCGCCTTCGCTCCACGGAATAATATGATCGGCTTCCATTTGATTAAGAGCAAATTTATCTTGACATTTTATGCAAATTCCGTCTTGTTTTTCAAATATTTTTTGCTTCATCGAATCAGAAAAAGCCCTGATTGACAAATATTTTTCGTCTCTGGTTAGCAGATAATAATAAATGCCTTTTTTATTTTCAATATCGTCATCAGCTATTAATTTTGCTACTTCTGCTTCAATTTTTTTGGCATCATAAACATTTTCTTTGAATTGATTAAATAAAAATCCCCATTCAACTCCTTTCATAAATTTTCTTTTTTTGCTAAAAATAGATTCTACCCAAGTAATCACCGACTGAAAATATATCCACAAAGCACTAGCATTGGCTAAATGTTGATTTTTTGACATATATTCTTCAATGCGATCTTGTGAAATCCATCTGATTGCCGTTTCAAGATATTCTTGTCTGTTTGCCGAGCCACTTAAATAATCGCTAGCCATGTTTGAGGCAACACAACCGTTTTTACTAAAATATCTTTTTGCATCGCTTACAAAAGATCCAGAATAAACTGCATTTCTTAATTCTTGTTTAGTGAGTTTTTCGCCTGCAATGTTGATTGTTTCAAACCATTTTAATTTTTCGCTGTCTGTTCCTTGGCAAAAATAAATCATCATTTTATAATTTAAAATTAACTCTTTTTCATCTTTTTGCAAGTTATGAAAATATCTGTTGTTATAAGAAAAATCACCTTTCACATATTGACAAATCGAGATGGTTCTTTGCTGTCCATCAATAATTTCGAATGTGTTATTTTCTCGACATGCCCAATACATCACATTAAGCGGATAATTATGTAAAATCGTTTCAATCACCGCCTTACGTTGCTCGTTTTTATAAACAAATTCTCTTTGATATGGCGGGCGAACATCAAGCAAACCGCCAAAAGCAACAACTCCGTTTTCTTGACTATCTTTGTAGCCTTCGGTTAATTCGGCAACTGTAATTTCTTTTAGTTCTATTTTCATATAAAAATCATTTAATCGGTTTTTTGTTTCTAATTAACAATCTAGCATAAAGTCTTTCACCTTTTATATAACCTCTATCGATTTTGCCTTTCCATTCCTTAAGAATTATTGAATTATGTAATCCATCTTTAACTTCAAAATCCGCTCCAATCACTTCAAACTGCTCTGGGTTAAACTTATCTAAAAAAGTAATCGGCACTCCCATTACACCAGCAAAATCGTAAGGAATATCTGCTGTTTTGTCAACATTTATTGCATTATAATTATCATAATGAGGATATTCTGCTGGTGTATATTTTTTATATAATATCAATTCCTCTTGTCTTTTGCTATGTGATAAATTTGTGAACCAAGTTGCGTTAACATTCGATAAAGAACCGTCAGGTTGTTTAAAATCAAATCCGCGAGGGCTCACACCTAACCACAATTTATTCTCCTTTATCAACTTAAAAATTTCTTTGTAAGTTATTGCATTTTGATTGCCAATAATCAAAAATTTTTTGTTATGCTCAACGAGTAAAGAAACATATTCACGAAACAAAGAAAATGGCGGGTTAGTTACCACAATATCGGCTTGTTTTAGCAATTCAATGCATTCGGCACTTCTAAAATCGCCATCTCCTGCCAGATGTTTAATGCCAATTTCGTTAATTTTTGGCACAACACCGTTGTGTTTATTGCCTGCATATTCTAGATAAATTGCTTTTTCG
>JACCDP011444549.1_pt1 | contig 13862 bp, 14 predicted proteins | sample 7445841 | NCBI WGS metagenome assembly JACCDP01 (sample SAMN15323441, study PRJNA562643) | freshwater metagenome | isolation source: river surface water | place: USA:Blue River Watershed | collected 2017-08-17
GTGGAACCTGTTCCTACATCAATTCTAATTTTTTTAATATTATTTGGAAATAATAAATTTTTCATTCTTTTTAAAATACTGAATTGCTAATAAAAGGTTTTTATTTATATTGCCGCCTCTTTTATGAACAAAATTTTCTAATTTTTTTGTTACTAGTTTTCTTGATCCTACACTTTCATTATTTTTTCCAGAAAATTTTATTTTTTTTACATTAAATTGCATTAATTTAGATATTTTATAAGCATAATACGTCAGGGTCTTTTCTTTGCCACTTGCTAAATTAAACACTTCATTATTATATTTTAATAAAGAAAAAATATAACTAACTGCATCATTTACAAAAATCAAATCTCTTTTTTTATTTCCTGTTCCAAAAAATTTTACTTCTTTATCTAATCTCTTCCCTTGATTAATTTTTCGAATAAAATCAAAAATAAAATGATTATCGTTTAAATCATAATTCGGTCCATAAAAAATACTCGGTATAAAAAATAAATATTTCAATTTATACTGCTCGCTAAAATTCTTAATACCTAGAAATAACATTCTTTTGGTCATCGCATAAGTATATAATTCTTTTTCTACTGAGCCGCTTAAACAATTTTCTTCCACCATTTTAAAATCTTGTGAGTACATACAACTTGATCCCATTGCGATCATTTTTGCTTGCGACTGAAAATTCTTCCAGTAAAGTAAAATATTAGTATTTATTAATTGATTAAAAAGCCACTGATCAGCTTTATAAATCTTGCTATAATTTCCAGCTTTGGTTCTTGTGGCACAATGAAAAATGTAGTCAAATTTTATTTTATTATAAATTTGCAAATTTTTGATACTTTCTAAATTTCCTATTTTTGAATTACTTTCATAAATTTTATATTTTTTTTTATCCGCTAATGCTTTAATATGACGTCCAAGAAACCCTGTTGATCCTGTTAAAAGAATCTTTTTCATTAAAAAATACTAGATTTATCTATCAGCCTAATCTTAGGAAAAAGAGTAATAAATTTAACTCCTTTTTTTAAAATTGAATAGTTTTTTTTAATGATTTCATTCTCAAAATTATGAGAAAGAAGCAAATAATAATCTGGTAAATCATTTTTATTTTCTTTAACGATTGGAATGTGTGATTTTGGAAGATACAAGCCAATTTTTAAAGGATTTACTTCAACGGTTTTAGTTATAGTTGAAGTATTAATTCCAAGATAATTCAAAAGTGTATTTCCTTTAGCCGGAGCGCCATAACAATATATTATTGCTTTTTGATTTTTTTTTAAACTAAATAAAAAATCTAATATTTTTTTTCTTTTAGCTTTAACTCTTTTAGAGAATTTTATTATTTCTTGGAGATTATATTTCTTATCTTTCTTAATAGTTTTTTTTAATCTAGATGTTTTTTTATTTAGGATAGAATATTTTTTACACACCTTGGCAATAATGCTTCCGCTATGGATTTCAGAATAATAAGCATCAAAAATTTCTAAATTATATAATTTAAGAAGATTAGATAAGCTTTTTATAGTGTATAAACATAAATGCTCATGATAAATTCCATCAAACAAATCTTTATCAATCATTGATCCGGCATACATAAATTGAATAATAAGTACACCGTCTTGTTGTAAACAATAATTTATAGCTTTAAGCACACTATGCAATTCTTCTAAATGAAAAAAGACACCGGATGCATTAATTAACTTAACTTTATCAGCGCCAATCTTATTTACGGCGACTTCAAAATTAAAAAAATCATTGATAGTTGGGATTTTTTTATTTTTGGATATTTTTGCAATATTGGACGCAGATTCAACATTAAGCACATTGTGCATTCCTGCTAACTTATATTGCAACATCTGAGTGCCATCATTTCCTCCTATATCTAATATTAAGTCATTTTTATTTAAATTAAATTGCTTTTTGTTTTCTAAAGCTAATTTATAAAAATAATTTTTTAAAGTTAGCGTAGTTGATGACAAATATGAATGATTGCTAAACATTTTTTCTTTTGGAACTGTAAAATCTAATTGTAATAATTCACAATTCATGCAGTAAATTAAATTTAATGGATAATACTTCTCTTTACCTAAACGATTTTTACTAAGGAAATCACCACACCAGGGGTGTCTGCCAAGATTTAGTATAGATCTAAACTTAGTTCCACCGCATGATCTGCATTTTTTAATATTCATTCTTAAATCCAACCTTTTTTAAAAATCCTATGATACTGTCTTTATAATTATTTAAAAAAATTTTTCTTTTAGATTCATTAATTTGATATTTCTTCATTAATATTTTTAACTTTTGTTTGTATTCCTTATAATTCCATTGACCTTTTACAATAACTGACTGCAAATAAGGAAAGATATAAGAATCATAATTACTATGTCCTATTTTTTTTTCATTATGAAAAGAATACAAACCTTTTAATTTCTTAATCCTACATATCTTATCAATTTCATCTTCCGTACATAAAATATTTTTATTTTTTCGATTTTTTTTTCCAATATAACTTCTTGGTGCTGCTTTATACAATTCTAACAAATGGTTTCTTTTCCATAGTGTTGCGGTTTGACTGTACAAATGTCTTTTACTAGAATCCAAAAAATAAAGATAATCCTGATATTTTATATTTGTATAATTTGGACCTTTATGAAATCTAATAAATGAAAGATTATTATTATGCTTTAAAATACTAATGTATTTTTTAATAAAATTATTCTTAACAAAATCGTACAAAATATAGTCCTCATTTAATGTTATTACGTACGGCTCAGTAACTTTACTCAAACAATTATAATATTGTGTTGTGAAATCGTCATTTGAATTATAAATAATTTTTTTATGATTAAGAAATAATTTGCTATTTAGATCTGAAAAAAAATAGACTTTCTGGTTCGGAAAATACAAGTTCAATTCTCCAACGAACATTTCCCAGATATCTTTCATTGAAGAGTGCGTATTAACAACTATCGCTAAATTATTTATCCTCAATTTATTTAATAATTTTATACGTTAGAATATCTTTTAATTTTTAACATCTCATAACCTTTGAGTAGCTCGTCTATTCCCTCTTCAACAGAAATCTTGGGTAAAAATCCTAATGCCTCTATTTTTTTATTTGAAACAATATAATTCCTTTGATCAGGATCTTTTTGCAAATCCTCTTCAAAAAAAACGAAATTTTTAACTTTTTTTTGGATCGCCAGACATAAATCTTTTTTTGACAAATTAGCATTAGATAAACCTACATTATAAATTTCATTTTTCATTTTTTTGAAATTTTCTAATGCAAAGATAAAAACACTAGACACATCTTTTATATGTATAAAATTACGCTTAAAATGACTTTCGAATAATACTATGAAGCCATCTTTGGAGGCTCTATAAACAAAATCATTAACCAATAAATCAATTCGCATTCTGGGTGACATTCCAAATACTGTTGCCAATCTAAAACTTATTGAGTTTTCATGCTCCATAAGTTTTTTTTCTATTTCAACTTTATCAACAGCATATTGAGAAATAGGATTTAGGATTGTGTTTTCATCGCAAAAATTATTCTTATCCCCTGTACCATAAGCTGAATTTGTTGTTGGCATTAGTATAATTTGATTTTTTGACACGTTTTTTAAAATAATATCAATGGCATCATAATTAATTGTTCTAGCTCCAATAGGGTCAAATTTACATATAGGCGCGCCGACTAAAGCGGCTAAAGGTATAATTACATCAAAATCAGGCAATACCGATAAGATTCTTCTTTGATCTCTGACGTCTGCATTGATAACTGAGAAATTTTTATTCAAGCAAAAATGATTAAGACTACCTTGATTATAAATAAAACTATCATAAACAGTTACGTTGAAATTCTTATTTAACAGATCATTAACTAATATAGAGCCTATATAACCAGCACCTCCTGTTATTAAAATTTTTAAAGCCATTAATTTTTTTCTTTTAAAATAATTTCAGAACCTTTAGTCGAAAATTTAAAAGGAACATTAACATAATTTTTAAATTTAAATAAAAAATTTCTTTGCTTTTCTTCTGGTACATAAAATAAAAGGAAACCACCGCCTCCTGCGCCCAATATTTTTCCTCCTAAAGCTCCGTTTTTTAAAGCCAGATCATATAATTCATTGATCAAATTATTACTAATCGAACTGCTTAATTTTCTTTTTTCTTGCCATGTTTCATTTAATAACAAGCCAAAATCATCTAATGATTTTCTTTTTATGATCTTTTTTGCTAACTGCACGTGATCTAAGATTTTTAAAATGGTTTTTTTCTTAGTATTTGCTAATTGCCCAGTAAAAGTTTTGGCAATATTTTGCGATATTCTACTTTGACCTGTGTAAATCAAAACTAAATTTTTATTAAGTTTAGATAAATAAGAATTATTATTGTTTAAATTTTTAACTACAAAGTCATTTTTTTGCATTTTAATGACATTAAATCCTCCGTAAGTTACGGCAATTTGATCTTGAGAGCCAACCGATTCTTTTAAAATATTATGCTCAAAATCAATACTTAGATTAGCCAAATCTTTTTTCGACAAATAATTATTATTATAAAAATTTAGAATATTTAACAAACCCACAACAAATGCAGAACTTGACCCAACCCCGCTTCTTGACGGCATATCTCCATCGTAATGAATTTCTAAACCTTCTTTGATTTTGTAAAAGTTTAAAGCATTTCTTACAACTCTATGCTTGATTTGATTTATCAGTTTTGTCTGTTCTATTTTTGAGTAGCAAATTCTAAATTTATGATTAAAGAATGGCGGCAGCATTCTATAAGAAATATATAAATGCCTGTTTATTGTCGTCGAAATTACTTCTCCATAATTTTTATCTTTTTCATACCAATCAGGATAATCAGACCCTCCTCCAAAAAAAGATATTCTGTATGGTGTTTTGGAAATAATCATAACTACAATCTAAAATGTTGATAACTTTTCTAACATTTTTTTATTGGTAAATGTCTTAATTTTTTCATAAGCACTCAAAACTATAGGCCAATAATCTTGGTAATTATTTAGAATCAATCTAATTTTGTGGTCAAGATCTTTAAGATTGTGAAAGTAAATAAAATCTTTTTCAGGTTCAAAATAATCTTCTATAATATTCCAGGGGTCTCGATGAACTAACATTAAAGTTTTTGTAATTGGTAGCTCAAATAGTCTCCCTTTAAATTCTGGAAGAATTTTCTGTTTTAACACTTCATTAAAGTTTGGAAACCTATCAATATACTTCATGCCTAAAATTTTTTTATACTGATCTTTGTTTAAATACATAACATTTGAACAAATGCTAATCTTGCTTTGAGCTTGCTTTAAAAGCATCTGTTCATAACTCAAAAATTCAGGTCTAAAAAATATAGGCGCAAGTAAATTAAATTTTGCTAAATGGATTGGGCTTTGTTTATAAAGGCTAGTAAAAATATAATTATATTTTTTCATAATTTTTAAAAAATCTATATGAAAATTGCTATGAATAAATCCACTGTAAATTATATCATGTTTTTTATCCTCCATACTTATCGAATCAAATTTAGAGTAGCTTGAATGTTCAATAGGAAAATTGCTATGAATAAATTTTATTTTTTTTTCAAAGAAATTATTTTCCCATTCAGCTCTTATACGATTTGAGAATGCAACAACATCAAATTTTTTTAGGTTTTTATTTCGCTCTTCATAAGAGTTATCAAAAATAGAAGACATTCCTGCATGACAAATATAATAGGTTTTTTTATTTAGTTTCTTTAAACTCTCAATAACCTCGCTTTCTAATGTTGAATTAAATCCGTAAAATAAGACTTTGTCAGAATCTAAAAAATTATATTTTTTTAACAAAATTTCTGAATTCTTATAAACATATGAGAATGGATATTCTCCTCCCTCTGAAAAACGAACATTAAACATATGAAAATGGATATTCTTCTCCTTCTGAAAAACGAAAATTAAACATACAAAATATAATCTATATTTAATTTAATTCATTTACTATAAATAAAATTAAAGCTAATAAAAATAATGTATAAAAAAAATTTAGATGTAAAAATAATTAAATTAAAAATTTTTAAAGATTTTAGAGGTGTTTATGTAGAATCTTTTAACCAAAAAAAATATAAAGAAAAATTTAATATAAAATTTGTTCAGGATGATTTTTCTTCTTCTAAAAAAGGAATATTAAGGGGGTTTCATGGAGATGCCAAAACCTGGAAATTATTTTCATGTATTAAAGGTAAAGTGCAGTTTGCTTTTATCAATAACGATAAAAATTCAAAAAAATTTAAAAAAAACTTTTCTATTATCCTAAATGAAAAAAGCAACCTGCAAATTTTAGTTCCGCCAAAATATGGCACTGCTCATTTAGTACTATCAAAAAATGCAACAATACATTACAAGCAATCTACTTATTATAAAATGCACAAGCAATTTACAATTAATTATAAAAGTAAATGTTTAAAATTCAGCTGGCTATTTAATAAAATTAGAGTTTCTGAGAGAGACAAGAATGGATTGATGTTAGATTAATCAAAAATCTTCTTTCAAAATATATCATTAATCAATTTTTTTATCTTTAGTTCCTTTTAAAGATTTTAAATAAAAAGAATTCTTTAAATACACCTTCCTTATTAATCTGTGATTTTTTTTAGTTAAAGGATTAATTCTAGAAGAGGAAATATTTTCTTTAACCTCAGAAATATTAACCATCCCAGGAATAACACATGATATTTTTTTAAAATCCAAACAGTATCTTAACGCAAACTGAGATGGTGACAAACTTTTATTTATTTTTTTAAATAAAGAAACTGAATTTTCCCAAATTTTAATTTGATCTTTTGGAAATAATTTCCTATGGTCTCTTTTGTCTTTAATTTTTCTTAGGGAAACTGCACCTGTCAAAAAACCAAAAACAAGAGGGGTTTTAATAATAATACCAATTTTATTATCTTTGATAATATCAAAAAAATTTATATCTAAAATTCTTTGGTCAATAAGATTAAAATTTAATTGCAATGCAGAAATTCCTTTTAATTTTAAAAAACGCAAACCATCTTGAGGGCTTCTAGTAGAAATTCCAAAATATCTTATTTTTCCTTCTTTTTTAAAAGAATTCAATGTATTCATTACGTCTGATTGTAATACGTCTTCAACTTTTGGACTGTGTAATTGATATAAATCAATATAATCTGTTTTTAATCTTTTTAATGACTCTTCTAAAGTTGTTGTTAAAAATTTTTTTGAAAAATTTTGTGGCATATATAATGTTTTGTGAGGCAAAACACCTCCTTTAGTAGCAAAATAAATTCTAGATCTTTTTTTTTTAAATGTTTTTCCTAAAATTAACTCACTAAAACCATTGCCATACAAAGCTGCTGTATCAAAAATATTAACACCATGATCGACAGCGAAGTCTAAAGCTTTAATTGCGTTGCCTAAATCAATTTTTCCATAACCTGTTGATTTATCGCTACCTAAAGCCCAACATCCAAATCCGATTTCTGAAACATTTAAATCTGTACAACCTAATCTTCGATATTTCATTTGGTTTTTATGCGATATTCGATAAAATTTTTATATATAACATTTGCACTTTTTTATTTTAAATGAAAATTGTATGTCACTTAAGTGTCTATATCAAATAATATTGGGCTTGATCACTTACAACGTATTTCTAAGGAAGAACTATATCTAAAAAAATCGTTAAAGAAAATAGTCAACAATAAAAAAATAAATAATTATGTTGATAATTTCACTGTGTATGCAAATGTTAATTTAATTAAGAAATTTTTATTTAGAAATTATATTTATAAAAAAACACTAAAGATTCCTGGATCAATTTTTGAATGTGGAATAGGAATGGGTTCTGGTTTTTTTGCATGGATAAATTTAAAAAATATCTACGAACCATATAATCATACAAAAAAAATTATAGGATTTGATACATTTGCAGGTTTTCCAAATATTCATAGATTGGATAAATCAAATCTAAAAAATAATAACTTAAAAAAAAATGGTGTGAATTATAATAATTATAATTTCTTAAAAAAAATGCTTCTTCAAAAAGAAGCTACCTTGCCATTATCTCATATTAAATCAAATTTATTAATTAAAGGGAATATAAGTTTTACTATGCGTGATTATTTAAAAAAGAATAAAAATACTTTAATATCTATTCTTTATCTTGATTTAGATTTGTATAAACCAACACTTGATTGCTTAAAACATGCTTACGATTGTATACCCAAAGGAGGTGTTATAGTTTTTGACGAGCTTAATCACGATTTTTGGCCAGGAGAAACGTTAGCTTTAAAAAAATTTTTTAACATTAAATCAATTAATCTAATAAAAAATTCACTCAGTGGTACAGCGGCTTACTTAGTTGTATAAGGTAAATTTTAAAAATATATTAAATATTAAATAATAAATTTTTTTTCTTTTGATTTTAGATTAATTTTTTTTGAATTGTTGTACCATTTAACAGTATTACTTATTCCCTTTTCTAAATTTGTAAACTTAAATTTGATTATAGAGTTAAAAATTTTAATAGATGGCGTTTTTTTAAAAATTCCATCAGGCTTTTTTTGGTTAAAATATATTTTTTTAAAATCATAACCTACAGTTTCACAAATTATTTTTATAATGTTGTAAATTGACTTCTCTTGTAAAGACGAAACATTAAATGATAGTGAGTGGTCATATTTTTTTAATAAATACATATAAATATCTCTTAAATCCTTTGAATAAGTATATTCTCTAAGAGGTTTTCCTGTGCCCCAAACTTCAACCTTTTTTAGGTTTTTCTTCTTTGCCTCGATTATTTTTCTTATAGTCGCTGGCAACATGTTTGCTTCTTGGTAATTAAAATTATCACCTTCTCCAAAAATCCCACTTACGATTACTCCAATTGCTTTTAAATTATACTGATCTCTATAAGCCCGTATTGCCGGCTCAATAATTCTTTTGCCAAATGAATTACCGTAATTATAGTTTACCGGTTCACCATTATGAATATCTTTTTCTTGCAATGGAATTCTAGCTTTTTTAGGATACATGCCAGTTGACATTGTTAAAATGATTTTTTTAGTTTTTGCTAATCTTGCTCCCTCTAGTACGTTAAATGTCATGTAAACATTATCTCTCAATATAGACGCATGTTTATTATAAGATCTACCAATTCCTCCTCCACTTCCAGCAAGATGAAGAATGCCAAAAGGTTTGGTCTTTTTTATAAATTCAATCGTTTTTTTTTGGTTTCTAAGATCAACTTCTTTGGAAGTTAAATAAATAAACTTATACTGGTTTTTAAACTTTTTAATAAAACTTTTATCTTTAAAAGCATAACCTAATACACCACTACTACCCAAGATTAAAATTTTTTTTATTTGCATTTATTTGGTATTATGATTTATAATTTAAAGCATGCTTACAAGTAAACTCTATAAAGAAAGAGTAAAATTTTTCAATAAAATTGTTGCTAATTTTAATAACGAAAGAATCTCAGATTTAGTGGTAGCCTACAAAATAAGTAGAATAAAATTTTTAAAACTTCAAAGACATGCAAAAGATTATTTCTACAAATCTAAAGAATATTCATTGATTAATATGACTCCAAACGGAAGGCTTGCTCCTAAAGTTGAGAACGAAAAAGCTTTTAATAATTTCATTTCATCTTATTTTAAGTTAATAAAATCTTTAAAAATATCAAATAATCTAAAAAATTATATTCCGCCAGTAATTAGATATAAAGAAGAAAAAATAAATAAAAAAAACAAAACAAACACAAAAAGAAGTGAATTACCTCATGCTGATTGTTGGGCAGGATGGACGGAGGATTATTTGTTATTTTTAATGCCGCTTTGGGGTGATGTCAAAAATAATAAAGTTAGGTTTTTTGAAGTTCCTAAAAATATTTCAAATAATTGGCTAAAAAAAAAAGACTTTATAACTGCAAATAAAGAATTAAAAACAAAACTTATGCCATTAAAAGATCATTATAAACTAGGTTATCTTTATATAGCGGATATAACAGTGCCTCATATTACAATTAGAAATCATAAGTCAAAATCAAGACTTAGCGTGGACAGTCCCCTTCAATTTAAATCAAAAAAAATAAAAAAACAAAACATTGGAGTCACTCAGTATATATCCTCTAAGGAAAACTTCATTTCTATTAAAAAAGCAGAAAAATTAAAAAACGGATATCATCTTGCCTGTCCCTATAAAATGGGTGAGTTTGAGAAAACAACGGGAAAAAACTCAAAACCGGCGTTCAAATTAGTCAGTTCAAATAATTAATTTTATTATTTTTATCTATTTTATATATTAAATAAAAATCTACTATTCCATCGTTTCAATTTTTACTTTTATATTTGGCATAAAAGGTTTTTCCCAATTATCAAGAGGTTTAACAATCATGTTCTTTCTAAATTCGTTTCTATCTAAATAAGGATACATGTCTTCTATTGGAGTTGCCCATCCTATAAGTCTTGGTTCGTACAAATGATATTCATGACAATTAACATCAACAACAACTGGACCATCAAAATTTAAGACGTATTCAATTTTTTCTTCTAATTCGTCATCATTCTCAATTGCCACAGACTCAACACCATAAGCCTTAACAATCTTATTAAAATCTGGGGGGTTATATCCTTTTGGCCCACACGCCTCTTCTCTTCCGCTAAAATTAGTTTTTTGAAAAGCCTTTGTGATTCCGTAAATATGATTATTAATTATAAAAGTTTTTAAATTATTAATCTTATAATTTTTTAACGTTTGCAATTCTTGAATATTCATATTAAATCCACCATCACCAGTTAAACAAATTACTCTCCTTGTCTTTGTAGCTAACGCGCTTCCGATTGCTGCTGAAAAAGAATACCCCATTGGAGCATGACTGTTATTGCTATGGTAATATTGACCCTGTTTAGTTTTTAATGCATGTCCAACAAGTACGCTGCATCCGCCGCAGTCTCCTACAATAATATCAGTATTATTCATTTTTTCTGATAATAGCTTCATAAAAAAATATGGATTCACATAATTTTTTTTATTAAATATGTAAGAGTTCTTTTTAGGTGCATTTTCTTTAACAGGATCGTATTTATTTTTCCATTCAATAACTATATTTAACCAACTATTAAAATTTGGCATAGATTTTAAATTTTTATTTAAAACTTCCTCAAAAATTTCCAAAAAATTATCTAAATCACATAAAATATTTACATCAAAAGGAACTTGTTGATATTTTTTATCTAATAATTCAGAATCAATGTCTGTTATAAATTTTTTTGCTTCTCTTGCAAAAGATGAGATGTTTCCGCCTGTTAATCTTCCTGAAACCCTGCTACCAATTGCAAAAAGTAAATCGCAATTTTGTATTCCAAAATTTCTTCCTGGTCCGCCATAGGTTCCTATTCTTCCACCATAATAATTTCTATCTGAAGAAACAATATCTATTCCATTCCAAGTCACGAATACTGGAATATTAAATTTCTCTAAAATTTTATTTAATTTATCAACGTTGTTTGTAATCTTGATGCCGCCTCCTATTAAAAAACAAGGTCTTTTTGATTTTTTTAATTCAGTAAAAAAATATTCTATTTTTTCTTTAACAAGATCCAAGTCAAATTTAGTTTCAAACACGCTCTTATCAAAGCCAACTAATTGATCTTTGTTTACCTCGGCCTTTTGTACGTCCATTGGCAAATCAATAACAACTGGTCCACATCTCCCTTGAGTTGCTAAAAAATAACTTTTCTCTAGTTCATATAAAATATTCAACGGATCTTTTACGCTAACAGCATACTTAGTAATTGGCTTAACCAAAGAAATTATGTCAGTTTCTTGAAATCCAATTTGCCTTATTTTCTCATGCGGTCTTAAAAATTTAGAATTAATTTGACCTGACAAAAATATACACGGTATAGATTCATAATAACAATCCGCAATAGAAGTTATCATGTTTGTTGCTCCTGGACCGCTGGTAGCTATAGCTAAACCGGGGACATTTTTTATCTTTTGATACCCCTCAGCTGCAAAACCTGCTGCCTGTTCATGAAATGTGCAAACATATTTTATTTTATCTGTTCTGGTAAAAGCATCAACCAAATCGCCATTTGCAGCTCCATAAACCAAAAATGCTTTGTCTATTTTTTTTTGAGCATAAAAATCAATAATTAAATCAGCAACTTTCATTTTATGAACTTTTAAAATTAAACATAATATAATTTTGATATATCAAATATATTGTCAAGGCAAATACAAAATATCAGGTGTCAGATAAATCTAAAAAAAAATTATATATTTTTAGTATTCCTTATAAACTCAATTAATTTATTATTTTTAAGTACATAACTAAATAAAGCTGCAATTGGTACGGCAGCATTTAATTCTCCTTTTTTAATTAAATTTAAAATTTTAGCATAACTCATGATCTCTAAAGAATAAATTTCGTTAGAATTAAAATCTAAATTAATTTGTTTAGATGACAAATGAACCCCATATATAAAAACCATCTCTTTAATGCGGTTTGGCATCTGATAAAAGTCACTAATCTTAAAAAATTTATTTTTTTTATTTAATATTACTCCAGTTTCTTCTTCCAGTTCTCTCTTGGCTGCTAAAAGCGGGGATTCCCTTAATATATCAAAACCACCCGCTGGAAAGTCATAAATATTTTTTTGAATAAATTCTCTTCTAACTTTGACTAATAAAAAATTTTTTTTATCTACTATTGGTACGACTAAAACATCTCTATTTTTTGGAACAATCTGATAGTAGTCATCTTTTAAGACAACCTTGAAATATTTATTAGAATAAGTAACGTTCTTACTTTTTTTTCTTTGCATATATTTTTAGTATAATGAAAATAGCTTAATACAAAATAATATTATTAAACTTTTTTAATCCCTAGAACAAATACTTGTTTACCTCCATGCCAAGCCATGGGAACAATCCCAATTTTATAAGACCACAAGAAATTTTTATAAATAAATAAATTTTTTTTCAAGAATTGAATATCAATTGTATGAACATGCTCTCCATGAGGATTTTTGGGAGATATTTTTTTATAATTTAAAGGGTGAAATTCTTTCCATGGACATTGGATTAAAATATATTTTTTGCTTAATTTAATCATAGATTCTACAATTATTTTTACGTCAGAAACATGCTCTATTACATTGCTTGAATAAACCAAATCATATTTGATTTTTTTTTTAATAGAATAAACGTCAATAAACCTAGAATATTTAACCAATCCACTCTTTGCCCCTGAGTCACTTAAATCATACAAATAAATTTTAGCCTTTTTGAAAAAAATTTTAAAAACTATAGAAGAATCTCCAGTTCCACAACCATAGTCTAAAACTGAATTAATTTTTAAATCTTTAATCTTTGAATTGGCAAATGCACTTGCGGCAAATAATAATGTTTGGAAAGGACCAGAGACAAAGGTCCATGCATATTTTAATCTAAAATTCCAATATTGTTTAGAGTTTGTTGAAAAAAATATCGCTGCAACTAAGTTGATAAATTTAGAATAAACAAAGACTAATGTTTTATTTAAAACATACGAAAGTCCCCCAAACTTATAAAAAGTATAAAATCTTTTAATTAAAGACAACTAACCACCCTCAAAAAAACAATTTGCTTATGTAAATAATTGCTACAGAACTAATATAATTAAATTTAGAAATAGATACCATTTTAAATAACATCGTAATTTGTATCGAAAAATTTTTTCAGTGCATAAATCAAGCCAATTGAGCTATTAGTAACGGTAAGCTTAACGTGTTACCACGCTTCCACACCCGTCCTATCAACGTCGTAGTCTACGACGGCTCTA
>JACCDP010221957.1_pt1 | contig 13860 bp, 14 predicted proteins | sample 7445841 | NCBI WGS metagenome assembly JACCDP01 (sample SAMN15323441, study PRJNA562643) | freshwater metagenome | isolation source: river surface water | place: USA:Blue River Watershed | collected 2017-08-17
CGGAACCGTTCTGGTCGTAGTTGGGCAGACGGTTATTGTTACCGGGGTAAGTGCCACGGGGCAAGATGGGTCGGTTACGGTTACCGGGCGGGCGGTAGTTAATGTTGTTGGGCTATCGGCTCAGGGGCAGGTGGGAACGGTTATACCGTTTACGTGGGCCACGATAGATGACTTCCAAGACCCGAACTGGCAAAATATTAGTAATGGTCAATCGGTTAGCTGGACGCAGGTAAGCAATACACAAAGCGTCAATTGGCAGGAAATTGGTAATACGCAGTCTACTAATTGGGTTGCGGTGCCAACTGGAAACACGGTGATTTGGACTGAGGTTCAGTCTTAAGGAGCAAAGATGCCTACTTCGTATACAAGTTCGCTTGGTCTGGCATTGCCGGTAACGGGCGAGTTGTCTGGCACATGGGGCGATACGGTTAATGACTACATTACCCAGTATCTTGATTCTGCTATTGCTGGCACGCAAACCATTAGCGGGAGCCAGACTGCGGTAACGCTAAGTAAAACGACTGGTAGTGCATTGTCGCAGGCCGGATCGGGTGCGACGGGTTCGTCGCAGTACCAGATCATTAACTGCACTGGTAACCCGGCAAGTCAGCTAACTGTTACGGCGCCTGCTGCCAGTAAGCCTTACATTGTTATTAACGCGACATCAACAAGCCAGAGCGTAAAGATTGTTGGCGTTGGCCCGACTACAGGGGTTACGCTGGTTAGCGGCGAAAAAGCCGTTGTTGCGTGGGACGGATCGGACTTTGTAAAGGTTTCTAGCAGCGTAGTGGGCGATGTGATTGGCCCTGCATCATCGACCGACAACGCGGTAGTGCGGTTTGATGGGACCACTGGTAAGTTGGTCCAAAACAGCGCGGTAACAATTGCGGATACTAGCGGTGATATTACTGGCGGTAAGTTCAATAAGGTAACGATTACTGCCCCGGCTACGGGTTCTACGCTGACGATTGCCGATGGCAAGACGCTGACGGCTAATGCCTCGCTGACGCTGGCGGGCGTAGACGGTAAGACGCTGACAAACAACAACAACCTGACACTGGCTGGCGTGGATGGCAAGACGGCCACGTTTAACAACAGCATCACGTTTGCCGGAACGGATGCGACGACGATGACGTTTCCGTCGGCCAGTTCATCGGTGGGCTACCTCAACATCCCGGCGGTGGCGGATAAGACCGCAGCGTATACCCTTGCCACGGGTGACATTGGAAAAGTAGTTGGGGTTGGATCGGGTGGGTCGATTGAGATTCCCAATTCGACCTTTGCGGCGGGCGATGCGGTATTGATCTTTAACAACACTACTGGCAGCATCACGATTACCTGCACGATTACCACGGCCTACATTGCCGGAACGGACGCGGACAAGGCTACGGTGTCTTTGGCAACCCGTGGGGTGGCGAACATTCTGTTCATTTCTAGCACGGCCTGCGTGATTACTGGGAACGTGACGTAATGCCAATCGTCGTTAAAAACCGGGTCAAGTCCAGTACCACGACTACGGGTACGGGGACAATTACCCTTGGCTCTGCGGCCACGGGGTATCAGGCGTTTTCTGCCATTGGAGACGCCAACCAGACCTACTACTTGATTACAGACGGGACAAACTGGGAGGCCGGTTTAGGGACATACACCTCATCCGGCACGACCTTATCCCGCGATCAGGTTTACGCATCCTCAAACAGCAACGCCTTGGTGAACTGGGGCGCTGGAACAAAGGATGTGCTGTGTGCTTACCCGTCAAACGTATCCCAGCCGGGGGTGCCGTACTTTGACGACTCGGACGTTGGAACGGATCTGGCCGGGTGGTCTGCGTTTCAAGCTGCCTTGAACCAAGGTGTTGTGGGTGGACAGACGTTTGGGAATAACAACACTAATGGGGTAGTAAGCACCTATTCGTTGGTTTATACCAACGCTTCGTTTGCATATCGTGGCGGGGTATTAGCGCCTAACGGAGACATTTATTTTGTGCCTCATAGTGCAAATAGAGGACAAAAAATATCATCTACTGGAGTTCCTAGTACATATTCATTAGTTTATACAGTATCGGCAGCATATGCAGGTGGGGTATTAGCACCAAACGGAGATATTTATTTTGTTTCAACTAGCGCCCAAGTTGGTCAAAAAATATCCGCCTCTGGAGTAGTTTCCACGTATTCGTTGGTTTATACAACAACTAATGCCTATTGGGGTGGTGTACTAGCGCCTAATGGAGAAATTCATTTTGTTCCATTTCAAGCATTAGTTGGTCAAAAAATATCTTCTGCCGGAGTTGTTAGTACATATTCTCTTGCGCTAACATCGCCAACTGCATATTCTGGTGGCGTATTGGCGCCTAATGGCGATATTCATTTTGCGCAATATAGCGCAAACAGAGGCCAAAAAATATCTGCCGCTGGGGTTGTTTCTACGTATTCTCTTGTTTATACAGTAAACGCCGGATATTCTGGCGGCGTTTTAGCCCCTAACGGCGATATTCATTTTGTTCCATTGTCTGCTGCTGTGGGGCAAAAAATATCTGCTGCTGGTGTAGTTTCAACTTATTCATTAGTTTATACAACAACTAATGCGTATGGCGGTGGCGTATTGGCGCCTAACGGGGACATTCACTTTATTTCTGCTGCCGCTGCTGTTGGACAAAAGGTGTCTACCTCTGGTGCAGTTTCAACATATTCACTGGTTTATACAACATCACTTGCGTATATTGGCGGCGTATTAACACCTAATGGTGATGTTCAGTTTATTCCAAATAGTGCAGCAGTTGGACAAAAAATTTCTACCAACCCCGGCCAACCTTTGGGTTTAGGCGTTTGCCTTAGTTCTTTTCTCAATAAGTATTGACCATGACATTTGTACTCAAAAACAGGGTTCAGGTCACTACGACCACGACGGGGACGGGCACGTTGACGCTTGGGGCTGCGGTCGCGGGCTATCAGGACTTCTCTGGGGTGGGCGACGGGAACCAGACCTACTACACCATTACCAACAACACGGACTGGGAAGTCGGGATTGGCACGTACACATCCAGCGGTACGACGCTGAGCCGGGACACCATCCTTGCGTCGAGCAACAGCGGCGCAGCGGTGAACTGGGCGGCAGGCAGCAAGGTTGTCTACATACCCTACCCGGCAGAGGGCGTAGCAGCATCCAACGCCACGGCGGATAACAGCAGCATCGGCACCAATGGGGTAGCGTTCGACAACTTTCAGAAGAAGCTACAGAACAGCGTCAACGCCGGAGTGCCGTTTAAAAACAACAACACGGCTGGCATCATAAGCACCTATTCTTTGGTTTATACAACGGGTAATGCATATAACGGTGGAGTATTAGCCTCTAACGGCGACATTCATTTTGTTCCCAATAGTGCAAATAGCGGGCAAAAAATATCTTCTAACGATGTAGTTTCTACTTATTCGTTGGTTTATACGGCTACTAGTTCTGCATATTATGGTGGAGTTTTAGCACCAAACGGAGATATTCATTTTGTTCCTCTAAGTGCTCCTGTAGGACAAAAAATATCAGCGTCTGGTGTAGTTTCTACTTATTCGTTGGTTTATACAACAACATTTGCATATATTGGTGGAGTATTGGCTCCTAATGGAGATATTCATTTTGTTCCGTATTCTGCTAGAGTTGGTCAAAAAATATCGGCCGCTGGAGTAGTTTCAACATACAGTTTAGTATACACAGTTACAAATGCATATCACGGTGGAGTATTAGCGCCTAATGGTGATATTTATTTTGTTCCAGCCTCTGCAAATAGAGGCCAAAAAATATCTTCTGCGGGTGTAGTTTCTACTTATTCTTTGGTTTATACAGCTACTGCAGCATATTCTGGTGGGGTATTAGCACCCAATGGCGATATTTATTTTGTTCCAAATAGAGCCAACAGAGGGCAAAAAATATCTATTAGTGGTGTTGTAAGTACATATTCGTTAATTTATACAAATGGTTCTGGCGCGTATTGGGGTGGGGTATTGTCGCCAAACGGTGACATTCATTTTGTTATTGGATTTGCAGGAACAATAGGGCAAAAAGTTTCTTATTCTGGTGTTGTATCTACGTATTCTTTGGTATATACAGCCTCTGGAACCCATAATGGTGGCGTATTAAATAGTAATGGTGATATACATTTTGTTCCTTATGCTGCCGCTGTTGGGCAAAAAATTTCCACTTGTGCCGCTATTCCATTTCCCTCAGATGTCTGCCTAAGCAGCTACCTTAACAAGTATTGACCATGCCATACGTTGTCAAAGACCGGGTAAAAGTCACCAGCACAACGACTGGTACGGGCACGTTCACGCTAGGTTCGGCGGTAGCGGGGTATCAAGCCTTCTCGGCCATTGGGGACGGGAACCAGACGTACTACTGCATTACGAACGGCACGGACTGGGAGGTAGGTATTGGGACGTACACGGCTTCTGGAACGACCCTGAGCCGGGATACGGTGCTGGAGAGCAGCAACTCAAATGCCAAGGTGAACTGGGGCGCGGGCAGCAAAGATGTGTTTGTGACCTACCCGGCAGACGCAACCGAGGGTACGGTGCCTACGGCGGACGACAGTTCTGTTGGTACAAACTTGGTGGCGTGGACAAACCTGAAGAAGTACCTAGATGCCGGGGTAGTGAATGGTGTGCCGTATGCAAATAGCAACACCAATGGGATTGTGTCTACATACCAGTTAACTAATACCGCAGCGTTTGCTTTTTTTGGTGCTGTTCTTGCGCCCAATGGGGATATTCATTTTGTTCCTGCAAGTTCGTCGGTTGGACAAAAAATATCTTCATCCGGAGTAATATCAACTTATTCATTAGTTTATACCGGCCCCGGATCATATTATGGTGGCGTATTAGCGCCTAATGGCGATATTCATTTTGTTCCATCTAGCGCCAACAGGGGACAAAAAGTTTCTGCCTCTGGAGTTGTATCTACGTATTCTTTGGTTTATACAACAACTTCAGCTTATGTAGGTGGTGTATTGGCCCCTAACGGAGATATTCATTTTGTGCCTAGATCAGCCGCTGTAGGACAAAAAGTATCTGCTGCTGGAGTAGTTTCTACTTATTCTTTGGTTTATACGGCTGCTGGTGCTTATGAAGGCGGTGTATTAGCGCCAAACGGAGATATTCATTTTGTTCCTATTTTTGCAAATAGAGGGCAAAAAATATCTGCTGCTGGTGTAGTAAGCACATATTCTCTTGTTTATACAACAAGTGCTGGTGCGTATAACGGCGGTGTGTTGGCCCCAAATGGCGACATTCATTTTATGCCGCAATCAGCGCCAATAGGCCAAAAGGTATCTGTATCAGGAGTGGTATCTACATATTCATTGGTATATACAAATGCCAACGGCACTGCCCAAGGAGGCGTACTTGCCCCTAATGGCGATATTTATTTTGTATCAAGATTAGGTACAACTGCGCAAAAATTGTCTGCTTCTGGTGTTATGTCTACTTATGCGTTAATTGACACCACATCAGGAAATGATAAGTATTTTGGTGGTATTTTGGATTTTGCGGGGAACATACACTTTATCCCCCGAAATGCTAACGTGGTGCAAAAAATTTCTACTGGCGTTCCGGTCAATCCGGGGTATGCTTTAGCTCCCTTCTTTAACAAAGTTTAGGAGAGCGCGTGTACAGCCGAGACAAGATCATCGCCGTGATGCAGGAGATTTACGACGAATCCAAGTCGATTGCTCCGTATGTTGTGATTGCCCAGCCCAGACGGAATCTTGCGGAGACAGCCGCACAGAACTTCGACGGCTACGACGGACTGCACATCGACCTGATGGGCTTCTCCCACGGGTTTTGCAACATCGGTGGTGAGAAGGTAGATGTGGCCCGGAACTACCTGATAGAGCAGGCGCTTGAGTCAGGAGCCAAGTACATGCTGTTTGTTGGGGAAGACACGGTTCTGCCATACGACGCATTCAAGGTGCTGCACAAGACGGCAGAGGAAAACCCCGGCGCCATCGTTACGGGCGTGTACTACATCAAGTGTTCTGACGCCATGATCATGGTGCGGAACGGGGACTGGATCACGATTCCGAACGTAGACCCGGGCCAGTTGATTGAGGCGTGGCAGACCGGCATGGACGCCATGCTGATCCCGATTCAGGTTCTAAAGGACATGAAGGCCGAGGCGCCTGACCTGCCTTTCTGCTGCATCGGAAACAACGTGGACGGGCCAAAGGGTGTGATTCCGTTTATCGGTGAAGACAACTTCTTCGTCCATCGGCTTCATAAGCGCGGCACCAAGCTGCTGGTGAACACGGACGTTCAGTGTCTGCATATGGATTTGGCAACGGGCATGTACACGGCGCATCCGTCCATTGACCTGAAGAACTACTACACCAACATCAAGCCGACCCGGCCTTTGACGCTAGATGACAAGGACTTTATTGACCGCCGCTGGCACGACCGCCTGCCGGAAGGAACCGGAGCAAAGTCAGACTACCCGCAATTCATCAAAGACTTGATGGAGAAGGGTGAGCCAATTCGATTCAACATGGGCTGCGGGCCGGATCGGCGCCCGGGCTATATCGGGATTGACAAGCATAGCGACCGCGCAGACATCCGGCAGGACTTGTTCAAGGTGAGCCTGCCTGAGAACTGTGCGGATGAGATTCTGGCAAGCCATGTGATTGAGCACCTGCCTCAGCACCGCGCACCGGAAATTCTGACCAAGTGGCTGAATACGCTGAAGCCGGGTGGCAAGATCATCATGGAACAGCCCGACCTTGAAGAGCTTTGCAAAGATTTTGTAAGCCAAGAAGGCGTTGATAAGCACATGACGGCCATGTACATCTATGGCGCTATCGTCACATCTGAAATGCGTTTTGAAGGCCCGGTAGATAACGAGGTGATGGAGAAGGGTGTTTTGTCTCCGCACCTGTGGGGATACACCCCGAAGACCCTGAGCGACCTAATGGAAGCGGTTGGGTACAAAGACATTAAAGTGCTGCCGCCCCAAGGGCAGCACCCGGGTAAAAATTTCCGTCTTGAGGCTATGAAGGAGGCAGCATGAGTGTTGCATTGACTGGGCTGGCGTCGGTTGGCGGTGTTGAAGACCGCGCACTGGCGTATGTGCAGGTTGTCCATAACGGGCAGACCTATGACTGGCAGATGTTTGTGCCTGTTGGCGCAAATGCCAACACGGCTGTGGCTGGTGCTGAGGCCAAGTTAAAGGCGGAGATTGACGCCAAAGAAGCGGCTTGGACGGCGCTAACCCCTAAGACCCGCGAGGTAACGGACCCAATTACGGGGCAAGTTACCACGGTGCCGATTGACAAAAGCGAGATTGTTCGGCCTGAGATTCCGGACTATTACGCTAAACGGCGGGCTGAGTACCCCGGTGTGGGCGATCAGTTGGACGCGCTGTGGAAGGGCGGGCAAGAGCAGGCAGCGATGCTGGCCCGGATTAACGCAGTGAAGCAGAAGTATCCCAAGCCGTGAACCTGAGCAGAGAACACCTTGGAAAGATCGTTAGGCTGGACAGCCTGACGGTGGTGGAGGTGCCGGAAGGTGTCTTCAAGATGGGTGACATTGTTGTGCTGTTCAACAATACGGACGAATTTACGACGCTAAGAAGTGACGTAAAGAATTCGTTTCGGTCTGCTAGTGCGCAAAACAAACAGTTCTTTGAAATCCCGCCACGGGCATTGATTAACTTGGTGTTTGTGGCAGACGACACACTAGTCTTTACGGTGGGTTTATGAGTGGAATTGTTTTGGCTTTTGTAGGCGGTTCATTTGGGTCGGCCACAGTATTGGTGCCGGACGCATCGCTTTCTGGGGCGCCCATGATGGCGACTTCATTCGGAGGCTGAAGTGTGGGACTGGTTGCTGGCTTTTTTAGCGGCGACCTGTTTTACTGCCGCCGTTGTTTGCGTTGTGTGGCTGACCATTTTTGTGATGAGGTGGTAGATGGATCGCAAAGACTTGGCGATGTTTAAGCAGCAGGTCTACGCCGAGATTAAACGGCTTGAGGCCCAGAGCAGCGCCCGGGAAGTGGCCGGTAAATCTATTGGCAAAAACGGCCTTGGCTACATTACCCTGATCATCATTATTGGTGTTGGGGCGTCGCTGTTCCTTGATCAAGAGAAGATTGCTGCTGTGATGGGGCTGCTGGGGGCGGCGCTGACCGCCCTTATTTCTATGCTGAACGGGATTGCCGGTGCCCAACCGAAGCAAGAAAAACCTGAGTTTGAGGTAATCAAACACTTGATTGACAAGCTGGACAAGCTGGATCGGGATGAGTTGCCCATGCGCGTAGACGTGGAGGGCGACAAGGTAACCGTCCGCAAGGGCGAAGACATCATTACCGCAAAGAAGGAGAAATGATGAAGTTCGTTAACGGCTGGAAGTATTTCACCAAAGACCGGGCGCGGTTTCAGATTCGACTGCGGCTTGGGGTGTTGTCCATTCTAGATATTGACATTGATGTAGGGGATGCCCGCTGGAAAGTGGGCGTTTTGAACTTCTTCTTTCAGTCGGAGTAACACATGCTTTCCCTGATTTCCACCCTTGGCGGATTGCTGATCAGCGGCCTGCCCAAACTGCTTGAGTTCTTCCAGCAGAAGGCAGACCAGAAGCACGAACTGGCCTTGATGCGGGTACAGGCCGAGCGGGAACTGCAACTTGCTGCGGCTGGGTTTGCGGCGCAGGCCCGGATGGAAGAAATCCGCACCGAGCAGGTGGCGATGGAAACCGACGCCCGGATGACCGAGGCGGCGCTGGCGCACGACGAAAAGGTGCTGGAGAAGGCTTCCCGCTGGGTGGCTAATTACGTGGGTACTGTGCGCCCCACGGTGACGTACATCTTTGTGTTTGAACTGGTGCTGATTAATGGCTTTATGGCGTGGTACTTGTGGAACCATCCGGGCCTGATCCAGTCGATGGACGACATCATCCGGTATTCCAGCCTGATCTTCTCGGACGACGAGATGGCGATGCTGGGCGGGATTATCGGGTTTTGGTTCGGGTCGCGGCAGTGGAATAAGCGATGAAACTCAGCCCAAAAGGCGAAGCCCTGATGCATCGCTACGAGGGTTTTCGCAGTAAACCATACCTTTGCCCAGCAGAAATTTGGACGATTGGCTACGGGCATGTGCTGTACCAAGACCAGATCAGACTGCCGGTAATCCGCAAGGAAGGCTACACAGGAAAGGTGCGCCGTGAGTACCAGCTACGCGAAGACGACAACCGTGTTTGGACAAAGACGGAAATCGACGAACTATTCCGCGCTGACGTACAGACTTTTGAACGTGGTGTTCTTCGACTTGTTCCCGGTGTATCTGGGCGTCAAGGCGCTTTTGACGCTTTGGTCAGTTTTGCCTTTAATGCAGGGCTAGGGAATTTACAGAGAAGCCAGATCCGGATGCGGGCTAACCGGGACGACTGGGAGGGCGCAGCGGAGTCGTTCCGGGACTGGGTAAAAGGCGGGGGTAGGGTGCTGCCCGGGCTGGTAAAACGGCGGGAAGCGGAGATTGCACTTTTCTTATCAAACTAGGACAATCTAGTCGGCTGGTACCCATTGAGGTTTTGAATGCCGCTGAAGAAAATAGTTTTTAAGCCCGGGGTGAACCGGGAGAACACCCGCTACACCAATGAGGGCGGGTGGTACGAATCGAATTTGGTACGTTTTCGCCAAGGCACGCCCGAGAAGATTGGCGGGTGGGAGCGTATTTCGGCCAATACGTACGAAGGCGTATGCCGTTCACTGTTTAACTGGGTAACTTTGGGTGGTGCCAACCTGCTTGGGGTTGGGACTAACCTGAAGTTTTACATTGAGCGTGGTGGGCAGTATTACGACATTACGCCGATTCGCGCGACGGTTAACCCGATGCTTGGGGCTAATCCGCCCGGTACGGGTAACCCGTTTACGGCCACGCTAAATTCATCGGTTATTACTGTTACGGACGTAGCGCACGGGTGTACGACCGGCGACTTTGTGACGTTTAGCGGGGCGGTAACGTTAGGCGGCAACATTACTGCTGCTGTTCTAAACGCCAACCATCAGGTAACGGTGACCGGTGCTGATACGTACACAATTGATGTGGGCGTACAGGCCAATGCTACGGACGTATCTGGATCGCCCGGTGGCGGTGCGGCGGTTATTGCCAGTTATGAGATTAACGTAGGCCCAGCAATTCAGGTGCCGCTTACCGGCTGGGGTGCCGGTGCGTGGGGATCTGGAACGTGGGGTAATGGTGGTACTTCTAGTTCGCAGCTTCGGCTGTGGAGCCAAGCAAACTTTGGTGAAAACCTATTGTTTGCCCCCCGGCGCGGGGGAATTTATTACTGGGACTCTACATCCGTTAACGTTAGGGGTGTTAATTTAACTACGTTAAGTGGTGCGTCAGACGTACCCACGGTGCAGAACTTTATTTTTGTGTCGGACGTAAGCCGGTTTGTGTTTGCGTTTGGGGCAAATGAACTGGGTTCTGCCACGCAAGACCCGATGTTGATTCGGTGGTCTGATCAGGAATCGTTGACGGATTGGACGCCTTCTGCGACTAATCAGGCTGGGGGCATTAGGCTATCTCACGGATCAGAGATAGTGACAGTGGTGCAGACCCGGCAGGAATTGGTAGTGTTTACCGATTCTGCAATTTATTCTTTGCAGTATCTTGGACCGCCCGTGGTTTGGGGCGTTCAATTACTGGGTGATAACCTTTCCATCATTAGCCAGAACGCGGCAATTGCTGCATCTGGCCGTGTGTTTTGGATGGGTATTGATAAGTTTTATGTGTATGACGGTCGGTTGCAGACGATGCGTTGCGACCTGCGCCAATACATTTACAGCGATATTAACCTTGAGCAAAAGCAACAGGTATTTTGCGGAACCAACGAAGGCTTTAACGAAGTTTGGTGGTTTTATTGTTCGCAAAACAGCATGACTGTAGACAAATATGTTGTCTATAACTATGCTGAAGATATTTGGTATTACGGCCAGTTGGCGCGGACAGCGTGGTTAGATTCTGGATTAAGGCCGTATCCAATGGCTGCGACCTATTTGAACAACTTGGTTGAGCATGAGTACGGCGTTGACGATAACGCAACGGGTACGGCAGTAGCGATTAACGCATCTATTGGATCGTCGGAGTTTGACATTGAAGACGGCCACAACTTTGGATTTATCTGGCGCCTGCTACCAGACATTACGTTCCGTGGGTCAACAGGTGACTTGACGCCGCAGGTAACGATGACGCTGTTGCCGATGCAAAACTCTGGATCGGGGGTAAATAACCCGACATCTAGGGGCGGATCGGATAATGCTGCGGTGCAGCGAATTGCTGTTGCAACGATTGAGGAATTTACCGGGCAGGTTTATATTCGGGTGCGGGGGCGGCAGATTATCTTTAAGTGCGAGTCCAACCAATTGGGGACGCAGTGGCAACTGGGTGCGCCAAGGATTGACATTAAGCCGGACGGACGCCGAGGCAATACATGAGTTTGATTGTTACGTCGGACTATGAATTTCCTAGAGTTGCTGCGCCGAACCTGCCACTGGCGCCGGGGCAGTATGACTCGCGGTATCAGGAACAGTTTAACAACGTACTGCGGCTTTACTTTAATCAGTTAGACAAGATTCTTGGACAGCTTATGGCTAATACGGGTGTGCTACCAGTTATGGCGGGGGGGACCGGGGCGGATGCCTTTGGCCGCTTGCGTGTAAGCGAACCCTATTCGTTATTTGACAGCCAGAATCGGTACGGAAAAGACGATCAGTTTTCTGAATCTACGGCAACTGGCGGCAGCATAAGTTACCTGTCCAACGAAGCTTCGGTTGAGATGAGCGTGACGACGACTTCTGGTTCGGAGGCTGTACGTCAGACATACCGCGTGATGCCGTACCAGCCGGGTAAAGGGTTGTTAGTGCTGGCTACTTTTAAGATGGCTGAGGGAGTAGCTAACCTAAGACAGAGGGTTGGATTTTTTAATACTGACAACGGCGTGTTTTTCCAGAAGACTGGGACGGCTAATCAGTTTGTGCTGAGAAGCAATATTACTGGTACCCCAAGTGATGCGCGGACGGTAAATCAAGCTGATTGGAACGGCGATAAATTGGACGGGACCGGTGCCAGTGGGTTTACGCTTGATTCATCTAAGGCGCAGATTCTGTGGATGGACTTTGAGTGGCTGGGCGTGGGGTCGGTGCGGTGTGGATTCATTATTGACGGTGAGTACATTGTCTGCCACACGTTTAACAATGCCAACGAAATTACTGGCGTGTATATGACCACGGCGATCTTGCCCGTGCGGTACGAGATTAAAGCCACGGATACGCTGAGCGCGGGCCAGAGTATGAAGCAGATTTGTTCGTCTGTGGTTTCAGAGGGCGGTTATCAGCAGGCTGTGGCCCCACAGGTAGCCCGCAGGACAACGGCGCTGGGGTCAATTGGCACGACGTTTTTGCCGCTTGTGTCTATCCGGCTGGCGTCGGATTCGTTGGGAGCGGTGGTGCTGCCGCAGGACTTTCAAATCCTACCTACAACGTCGGGCGATTATGAGATTGTGCTGGTTAAGAACGCCACGCTGACATCCGCAAGCTGGGATACGACCACGTTTGCGCATGTGGACTACGACGTATCTGCCACGGCGATGAGTGGCGGGACAATTGTGCAGCATTCGTACACAAGCGGCACTAACAAAGCCGGAACATCCATTGTTTCTGCCAGCGGTTACAACTTTGACCTGCAAATAGGTGTTAGCCTGACCGGGACAAGTGATGTATTTACCCTTGGCGTGCGGGTTTTGTCTGGCACCGGTAGCGCGATTGGGGCGTTGGCGTTCATTGATTTGACGGATTGATTATGGCGCTTAGTCAAGACCTTGCCAGTCAGCTTGAAGCTGCTTACGTAAGTGGAGACACCACTGCTGTAAATAATTTGCTTCAAGAAAACCAAATTTCTGCAACAGATGTCCAGAACTTCTGGGGGTTTAGCCCAGAACAAACCACGGCTACCGGGTTAGATTTTTATTCTGCGCCCGCTCCAGCCCCTGCTCCGGCTCCCGTTTCTGAACCTGTTCTTGTTTCTTCAGACTATTCTGAACCGGTGCCAATTTATGGCCCGGAAGTTGTTGCCGCGCCTCCTCCGTCTACTGTTTTATCTACCGATCCGACAACATCGACTTCTACGGTAGACAGTTTAGGCACATTGACGCCGGAAGCCCAGACATACTTTGAGCAAAACCCGGATGTATTGCAGGCGTACTTTGCAAATAACTACGGACTTGCTCCAGAGGCTTTTGCTAATACGCACTACGACCTGTTTGGGCAAGACGAAGGCAGATACTGGGGTACTTCTGCCGCCACAACTACCGCTATTACGCCAGCGCCTACGCCCGCGCCGCCAACAATTACAAATATAGGGGATACGGCGACCGCACAGGAAGCTACTATTCCAGCGGCAAATACGACATTTATTAGCGACGCTGAAGGCGTACAGTATTCTGTACCAACATTGCTACAACTTGCTGAACAAATTTATGAAAACTTAGACCTCTCTGTTAGTACGGGGGGTGTTTATCGTGAATCTGGCGGTGATATTGGTTTTGGTTTTTCTGAAGCGTCTCGTATTCTTGGTCGAGCACCGACTGCCGCAGAACAAGTCGCGCTGGATATGGCGCGGCAACTATTGAACCAAGGCGTTACAAGTCTTGATCAATTAGTTCAACAAACAACAGGGCGTGAAGCGTTTTTAAGGGATGAAGACCTTGTAGATTATGGGCAAGATTATTTAGGCACCAACAGAAACGTTGGGACTGATTGGCGCAGCAAACTAATAAACGAAGGTACTGGAGGTACTTTTGGAACTACGTATGTTGGTGAGGGCGGC